>Ga0187785_10000001_pt1 | contig 169495 bp, 163 predicted proteins | sample 0815_BV2_4_20_MG_FD_132466 | JGI IMG/M metagenome (GOLD analysis project Ga0187785, IMG submission 132466) | Tropical peat soil microbial communities from peatlands in Department of Meta, Colombia - 0815_BV2_4_20_MG | ecosystem: Environmental > Terrestrial > Soil > Wetlands > Peat | place...
GGCTGGATCCGTCCATTCATCAATCCGGCAACTACGTGGGAAAGAACACTATATCAAAACGTGGGAATCGGCACCTGCGAAGGATCATATACATGATGACAGTGTGCGTCGTGAGAAAAGACAATGCCTTCCAGCGTTACTTTCTGAGAAAAAGAAGCGAGGGACAACCCTATAAGAAAGCTATCATCGCTACGGCTCATAAACTCATTCGAGTCATGTTCGCACTTCTCACGAGCAGATCATACTACAAGGAGGTGAATGCATAATAGTTGACTGATACTTGACACCTAGCGAACACTACTTGAAAGCGACTTATCGAAAATAACCGTTAAATAGACATCGGCTTTGAACAAATACAGTTCAATATTCACATCTATATATTGAACGACTAAATGTTGAACGACTAAATTGACAGCCCCTATGATTCGTGATACTATCGGGAAGATGTTCAATATATGGTTAGGCCCCACAGGGGATCGCTATGACAATGTCCGATCCTGAGAAGTTAGTGCAGTATGTTCGATCATTGCCCGACTTCGAGTTCTATGAAACTATCGACGGCAACTACGACCACATCGGCGCTACTGTTGCTGACGCCATTCTGCAGGCAAATATGCGGTACAAAACCCATGTAGAACCGCGAGTGAACCGAATCCTTGACCGCTTTCCAAATGCGCGAACAACAAGTTCTGCTCTGAATCTCCTGAAATCTATTCCGGCTACAGAGTACCTTTCGTGGCGTGGGGTAGATCGAGCCGAACGTTTCTCACGAGTTATTGATCTGTTCACTGTTGAGGGCATAGAAACAGAGGCCGAGTTAAGGGAATGGTTGTCGCAACCGTCCAATTTGACGAAGCTTCGCTCCATCAAGGGTATCGGCCCAAAGACGATCGACTATTTCAAAATCCTAGTAGGTTTATCTACCAGTGCTATCGACCGGCATCTTCTTAATTTCCTTAAGTTGGCCGGCTTGTCTCCTTGCGGCTACGAGTATGCTCAATCGGTCATAAATTCAGCTGCCGATATCCTGTTAATTGACCGTGCCTACTTCGATCACAGTATTTGGCAGTTCATGAGCAAGAAAGCGGTGACATCGCAAACTGGTGATTGTCATGGCTATGGGGTCTAACACTGCTTTGCAAGGGACGCTTTGCCTATCGACTGCGCGCCCAAGCACTTGTACGTAGGCAAAGGAATAGGATACGGTGAGGTATCTGAATGTTGGTATCAGCGGAGAGTCAGCTTGACCCAAAGAAGAAATGAAGATTACATTCGGTGTCCACGACCTGATCTTGCGTCCAGCAACCAGCAAGTCGACCCTGCATCATCCACCTGATACTCTGCATTGCTCAGGCAGTCTCATCTATGAAGATTTTGAAAAGTTACCGTCAAGAGCCGTTTGCGTGACTTTCTGATACAAAACACCATTAAACATTCTGTTATCTGAAATGATTCTTTTGGCAATAAACGTGCATCATCTGACAGATGATGACACCGCAGTCTCATCATCCTTTGGCAATGCGTATTGTAACAATTTGGCGGATGGTATATTGAAACGGAATGTTTCACGACCAAGTGTGTATTCATTCCATTTGGAATGTTAACGAGTTAGAAAAATTAGCACTTTACTCGTTTGGATGTCAATTTTGCTTGACAAGAAAGCTATTTCCTGCTAAACGTGAAGCTAACACGTTAATAACATTGTTGGGCTTAACGAAAGAAATGATGTGGTCGTTCCCTCCTACACGCCTTACCTATAGGTAAAGTGAAGATGAGGGAAATTGTTGTTGCAATACCAATCTATTAAACAGGAAAAGGTGAAATGAACAATACAGCGAACAAAAAAGTATGGCTTGTAACGGGCACCTCTACGGGGATAGGATTACATTTGGTACAACTACTTTTACACACAGGGCATAAAGTAATTGCTACCTCCAGAAGGCCGGAAAAGGTGGAAGAACAATTTCCCGGTAATGCGAGCTTATTGGCATTAAAAGTAGATTTAACCAATGATTGTGATGTGAAGACATCGATAGAAAAAGCCGTTAAGCATTTTGGGAAAATAGATGTAGTGGTAAATAATGCGGGCTATCTTCTTATTGGCGCCATCGAAGAACTCACCGACAAAGAATTTAGAGATACACTTAATGTAAACCTTTTTGGAACGGTCAATGTGTTGCGGGCAACGCTCCCGCATCTGCGTAAGCAAAAAAGAGGTAGCATCATCAACATCGCTTCCAACGCGGGCTATGTGGGTATGGGGAACGTAGGCAGTTACAATGCGGCAAAATTCGCTATCATCGGTATTAGTGAGGCATTACAAAAAGAAACCGAACCCTTTGGAATAAAGGTAACTGTAGTTGCACCCGGACAATTCAGAACTAACTTGTGGGGTAGTGATGCTATAAAATATCCGGCAGAGAAAATTGCCGAATATAACACCGACAAATTCTCAGAATTTTTTACGAATGGCAACGGAAAACAACCTGGAGATCCTGACAAACTGGCACAAATAATAGTCAACCTTACCGAAATGGAAAAACCACCGGTTCATCTGCTCTTGGGGAAAGATACCTACGATATGGTAATAGAGCATCGTAACAACGAGAAAAAGGAGTTTGGCGATTGGGAAACCACAACCTTTTCCACCGACTTTAGCTAGAAGACACGTACGATATCGTAACTGTTAGGGCCGTAGGTTGGGGTGAGATTGCGAACCCCACATTACAACATAATTGCCCAACCAGGCGTTGCAGCGGACTGCGCCTAAGGTCGCGGTCGCGGAGCTTGGCGTTAACTAGCAACCTGCGAGGACTCCTGTTGCTACTTTGCTATCCATCCGAAACGGCCATTTCTGAGTATTCCTTTAAGGATCTGCTGCCTGCCACTACCACCTAACAATATGCAATCTTCACATGTACGATAGGCGTGAATTTCAACAAAAATCTGTTATCGCCATTTGCCTTGACATTGTCCAAAATAATGCTTGACATATTTCGTAGATGTGCTATGCTTAGATCAGAGAGAGGGAACTCTCTCCAAAACCTTTCTCCGCATAAGCAGTAATACGTGAGAAAGGGCCTCGAAAGAGGTAAATGGGGCTGCAAAGACAGTCCCAAGGTTGACTGACGGAAAAGAAACATAAAGTAACATGAACCGCCAGTCAGCCGAAGAGGTTACCGGACGATTCCGGCAACCTTAAGTAATGAGGTAGACGGCTTGAACGCCCTCTACCTTTTCGTTTTTTTGGAGTCAGAGGTGGCCCGGCCGATGTCTTCTGTAAAACACTCCGGCCTGGCTAGGAATAGTGATCAATGTGCTTCAGGACAATCGAAGAGAATGAACAACTGGAGGGATTGGCTCTGTATGAATGTTTCTTGGTCAATCTGTTATTGGAGTTATGCGTGTTCCGGGTTCTACGCCGCAGCACCCTCAGCGCAGTTGGGAATGTGGGTAACTGTGAGAATTGAGCGTGTCAGCTACGAAAGATTATGGGCTGAAGGTGGAACTGTGTTCAGCGGTAGATTTTGGTCGACAACAACTTTAGCGGGAAACATGTTTTAAGCTACAACGGCAATCTACAGTGCTATTACTTTTACGATATTCTTGACGCTATCGAATTCGGGGTCCCCGGTTATAGCGGGCAGCCCAATATCTCTTGCGAGCCCTATGCAAAATGTGTCAGCGTAAGATATGTGATAATAGTTATCAATGATTGAGTAAAAATACTCAGTCATTGAGTATTTATTGATTTGCCTCTTCATAAATGCTAAGCTTTTTATATGGCATATGAGCGTCCTCTTCTTAAATCGCTTCTTTCCGCCCTCAAGAAGCAGCTCCCTGTTTTCCAGGTGCTTGTCGGCCCCAGGCAGGTCGGAAAGACGACTCTTGCCCGGCAGGCATTAGCCAAGCTGCCGTTTCCGTCATTTTACGCATCGGCTGACAATCCTTTGCCGCCTGGGCCTGAATGGATTGCCACACAGTGGCGTCTTGCGGAATTCGAGGCAGAGAAGTCCGGCAAGCCGGTTGTCCTTGTCCTTGATGAAATTCAGAAAGTCAGAGGATGGAGTGAAAGCCTCAAGATTGCATGGGACAACGCGCAAAATGAGCGAACGGACATAAGGTTGCTTGTGCTGGGCTCATCGGCGTTGCTGCTTCAGGAAGGGTTGACCGAGAGTCTTGCAGGCCGTTTTTTCCTGACGCGCTGTCCGCACTGGTCCTACAGCGAATGCGCCGAGGCCTTCAGCTGGGATTTGAGGACTTGGCTCTATTTCGGCGGCTATCCGGGCGCGGCGGTCTTTATTGAGGATGAGCATCAGTGGAAACAGTATATTTCGGATTCCCTTATCGAGACGGTGCTTGCGCGAGATGTGCTTCAGATTCAAAAGATCACGAAACCGGCGTTGCTGCGCCATCTGTTTTCGCTCGCCGCAACTTTTCCTGCTCAGATATTTTCCTATAATAAGATGCTCGGGCAGCTGCAGGACGCCGGCAACACCACTACGCTTGCTCACTATCTCAGATTGCTGGAATCGGCCTTTCTCGTCAGCGGCCTCGAACTCTTTTCAAGGGGGCAAGCGCGTAAACGCGGGAGCAGTCCGAAATTGGTCCTCTGGAACAATGCCCTGATCAATGCGCTCTCTTCAAAAAATGTCCGCGAGGCTATAGGCGATGCGTCATGGTGGGGCAGGCTGACAGAGAATGCCGTAGGCGCTCACTTCGCAAACATGCTGTCGGCACCGGGTTTCGCCATAACCTACTGGAGAGAGGGCGGGCAGGAAGTGGATTTCGTCATTACAAAGGGCAGGTCGATTTGGGGCTTAGAAGTCAAGAGCGGAAGAAGCGGAAAGATATCGGGCCTGGGAAGGTTTCGCTCAAAATATCCGGAAGCAAAGCCGCTGATCATAGGAAATGCGGGAATTCCTCTCGAAAAGTTCTTCTCCGAGAATCCGGAGGCGTGGTTGGGGGATAAAGATTAATCCAGCCGAAAAGGCATAGATGTCATATTCCCTGGAACTTCACCCTCTGCCCTTTGAGGTTTTTGGCGGACGATGAGCATTGAGTATAAAATCAATATGGCTATCGCAGTGTTCGATTGCAGCGCCGTGAGATAACGCGCATGCAGCAATAATCAGATCGGCGGCCGGCACGGTTTTGCCCGCTTTCCTTGATTCCGTAGCGAGTGTTCTTGCCGTTTGCCAGACGCCGGAAGTCGTCTCAAGGCAGGTAATCTCTTTTTCAAGATTATGCAGCTGCTGTTTTTCGTACTCCCCTCTGGCTCCGTTCCATAACTCCACCACAACCAGGTCGCACCATGCGGCGCGCCCGTCGAGCATCAGCGTATGCACCCGCCTGCGGACATCGCTATCCCCGCCGGAACGAAGCGCTTCGATCCAGCTCGAAGTATCGATGAGGACTACGTCCGCTTTTCCCATTTTTTGTCTTCGCGCATGATTTCAAGTTCTTCCGGTGTCATAAAGTCTTTGAACGTGCCGAGCATAGATGCCAGTTTAGCGAGCCTCTGCCTTCTATTGAATTCTTTCAATGCCCGGACAACAGCGTCTTTTTTTGTTTTTGCGCCCGTATGCCTGATGGCCTCTTTCAGCTCTTCATCTGGAATATCGATTGTAGTTTTCATGATTCTATTATACTGCAATTTGGATTCCGATTCCATAAGCAATGGAAGCTTATTCAAAAGGCCCTTTCAGCCTCCGCCGGATCACAGCATTTTTTCAACTCCTTGATATATAATTATAGAGATTCTTCCAATGAAAGGACTCAATTATGCCAGCAATACTGAATTCGCGCGATATTGGCTACCTGAAAGATCGCGCAAGGGAGATGCGAGTAGAGATTCTCAAGATGCTCGAAAAATCAGGCTCCGGTCATACAGGAGGCTCTCTCTCGGCAGCCGACATCGTCGCCGCACTATATTTCTGCAAGATTAAGCACCGTCCCCATAATCCGGACTGGGCCGGGCGCGACCGGTTTATTTTATCAAAAGGTCATGCAGCGCCGGTTCTTTATACAGCCCTTGCGCTTACGGGCTACTTTGATAAATCTCTTCTCAATTCCTTAAGAAAGATAGGTTGCCCACTTCAGGGCCACCCCTCATCCAAGCTTCTCAACGGTGTGGAGATATCTACTGGATCGCTCGGACAGGGACTCTCCATCGCAAACGGAATCGCGATGGGGCTCAGGCTCGACAAGAGCGATGCCAGGGTTTATTGTCTCCTCGGTGACGGTGAGATACAGGAAGGACAAGTCTGGGAAGCTGCAATGTCGGCTAGCCATTATCGTCTTGATAATCTCTGTGCCATCGTCGATCATAACGGCTTGCAGATAGATGGTAAATGCTGCGACGTAATGAATATTGAACCTGTTGCAGAGAAGTGGAAAGCATTCGGATGGCATGCTATATCTATTAATGGGCATGATATGCAGGAGATTGTCAATGCCTTTGACGAAGCTGAAAAAATAAAAGGAAAGCCTTGCATGATCGTTGCAAAAACAATCAAGGGCAAGGGCGTATCGATATTCGAAGACAAGGTGGAGTACCATGGGATCACTCCTACAAAGGAAGAACTTGAAATTGCTATAAAGGAATTAGCCTGATATGGGAAGCAGAGATCAGAAGCAACAAGCTCATAGCACCGATTTTGCAGGGCAGGCTGTAGCTACCAGAGACGCTTATGGCGCAGCGCTCCTCGAACTGGGAAAGAGGAATGACAAGGTGGTTGTGCTCGACGCAGATCTCTCAGGTTCAACAAAGACTAAGGCCTTTTCGAAGGCATTCCCCGAAAGATTTTTCAATATGGGGATATCCGAGCAGGACATGGTAGGCACGTCCGGGGGTTTATCCCTTGCGGGGAAGATTCCCTTCGCCTCGACTTTTGCTGTTTTTGAAACCGGCAGAGCCTGGGAGCAGATCAGACAGACACTATGCTATTCACACTTGAATGTCAAGCTTGTTGCAACTCATAGTGGCGTTACTGTAGGTGAAGACGGAGCATCTCATCAGGCTCTTGAGGACATTGCGCTTATGAGAGTGCTTCCCGGCATGACTGTTATCGTGCCGGCGGATGGATTTGAAACCAAGCAGGCGATCGATGCAGCAGCTGATTTTGACGGTCCTGTCTATATCAGGCTCGGCCGCTCTAAAGTCCCCCCAGTCATGCCGGAGGGATATAAATTCCGGATTGGTAAGGCGCATACCTATTCTCTCGGCAAGGATGCAAATATTGTAGCGACAGGCATCATGGTTGCAGCAGCCCTGGAAGCAAAGGAAACGCTGGCAAGGGAAGGTATCGATGCTGGTGTCATTAACATGGCCACAATCAAGCCGCTGGATGGAGAGTCGCTGCTCGCAGCAGCTGGAAAGTCCAAGATTATTCTTACTGCCGAGGAGCACTCGGTGATCGGAGGCCTTGGCAGTGCGGTAGCTGAGTTTCTTTCTGAGAATCATCCGATTAGGGTTATCAAACTTGGCGTGCGCGACACATTTGGCTGCTCAGGATCTCCCAAGGAATTGCTGCAGCTCTACGGCCTTAATGCGGCCAATATTGCTGCTACAATAAAAGAAAGTCTGAAATGATAGCGTTCCGAAACGTTTCGAAATATTACGAAAGCCAGCCTGTTCTGAAGAGTATAGACTTGTCCGTTCCGAAAGGCGAAATGGTTTTTTTAACCGGGCCAACCGGAGCAGGCAAGTCAACCCTTCTGAAACTTCTTTATGCCGCCGAGCTTCCGGACGAAGGAGAAGTCATAGCCGGAGATTTCAGCATCGGCAATCTTAAGCCAGCTGATGTGCCTCTTCTGAGGCGCAGCATAGGAGTTGTATTCCAGGACTTTAAGTTGCTTGAAAGCCTTAATGTATATGACAATGTCGCACTCGCGCTCCGTGTGCGCGGGTATAAAGAAAAGGACATCAAGGGGCAGGTGCTGGAAACATTAAAGAACGTGCATCTGCGGCATAAATCTGACAACTATCCGCCTGCTCTCTCCGGCGGTGAGCAACAGAGGGTGGTAATAGCCAGGGCGCTGGTTGCGGAGCCTTCCGTTCTGCTCGCTGATGAGCCCACTGGAAATCTTGATCCCGATACAGCTAAACATGTAGCCAAGCTTTTCTATGAGGCGAACATTCATGGCACGACAATACTAATCGCAACTCACAATAAGGATTTATATAGAAATACTGGAAAGCGTATTGTGAGGCTTGAAAATGGGGTGCTGCTTGGAGAGGAGATAGGCTGATGGATCGTTTCTCATATTCAAGCAGGACAGCTATCAACAGCTTGCGCAGGGAGAAATGGATTAATCTGCTTTCCAGTCTGACGGTGGCCGCAAGTCTGCTCGTCAGCGCAATGGTTGTGTTGACTATATATAATCTGGACAGTTATATACGGCTGCTGCCTGAAAGGTTTACAATGGTGGCTTATCTAAAAGATGGTGTTTCTACTGAGGATGTTCAAAAGCTGGCAGCTGTCTTGAAGAGCAAGGAGTATGTTTCGAGTGTTCGTTACATATCCAAGGAGCAGGCACTCAATGATATGAAGCGGACTTTGAAAGATGTCAGCAATATCCTGGAGGGTATAGATGAAAACCCTCTTTCATCAGCCATCGAAGTCAAGTTGAAGAAGGAAAGCGTGTCCGCGTTATCAGTGACCCGCATATCAGAAGACCTGAAGAAGATGCCCGGCATAGAGGATGTATATTATGAAGCCAAAATCGCGGAAACCGTCTATCTGCTGAAGACCTCGATAGAAAACCTAAGTATTATCATTCTCTGTATAATCGGATTTGTAGTTTTGTTTGTAATCGCCAGCACTGTCAAGATATTGCTCTATCGCAGAAAGGCCGAGATAGAGATCATAAAACTGCTGGGTGCCACGGGCGGCTTCATCCGCACTCCCTTTTTGATCGAAGGTGGAGTGATCGGGTTTTTGGGAGGGCTTTTTGCTACCGCAGGTTTAGCAATATTTTATTACATGTTAACAACCAGCTTCAGTGCATTCATGCCTGTACTGAGGACGATGGTGCTTCCATGGCAAATTATAGTTCTACTGCCTGTTGCAGGCATAGTCATGGGTGTGATGGGCTCATTCATTTCGGTGGGCAGACTCAGGCTCTAGGTAATGATGCGTAAGAGATACGCTCCTTTTTTCGTCAAGACTGCCATCCCAATAATATGTGCAATGCTTCTTCTTTTGTCAGTTGCTGCTGTCAATCCTGAATGTGAGGCTGCAAACGCGCGCGAGGACTACAACAAGGTTCAGCGCGACCTCCGCAAGCAGAAGAAGAAACTAGTCCAGGCTACCAAAATAGAGAGATCGGTCATAGTCGAGTTGCAGCGTATCGATGAGCGACTGAACGAGTTGAACGGCCGGATGAGCAATACCAAGAAGCAGATATCCGAACTTAAGCGCAACATCGCTTCACTGGAGACCGACATTTCCGCCAATTCCAAAAACATCATGGCGCTAAAAGCGCGTTTGAAAACGCGCATTCGCACCCTATGGAGGATTAACGCAGAAAAAGAAGTCATTCTCATGCTGATCAGTGATGAAGATCCATCAACCATTATGAGAACGTCAAGGTCACTGACGGACATAGCCGGCAGATATAACAAATCGATTATGAGTTATCGCGAGGAAGTGGATCGGCTCAATGCCAAGAAAATGAAGTTGAGCGAGTATGCCGATAAAATCAAGGCGGAAGAACGAGAGCTGCAAAAAATGGAAGATTCTGCCAAGAAGATGAAAAAAGAGAAAGAAACTATTCTGGCAGGCGTAAGAAGAGACAAAGAAACTTATCAGCACATGATCCAGGAACTAAAAGATGATGCCGATCGGTTGATGACTATAATCAAGGAGTCGGAACGGAAAGAAAAGTCCGGAGTCGGGAGAAAAAGGACAAGAACGCCGCAGACTGTCAGGGAGGAGCTTCCTTCAGAAAGCCCGTTCACTCGCTTGAAAGGACAACTGCCATGGCCTGTTGGCGGGCGGATTGCTATCAAGTATGGTTCACAAGTCGATCCGATCTTTAATTTGCCTGTGTTCAGGAGCGGCATACACATAAAAGCGGCTGCCGGTACCAGGGTGGCTGCCGTCTATGACGGAAGAGTCGTTTATGCTTCCGATCTTAAGGGGTACGGTAAGCTGGTAGTTGTCAGCCATGGTGATAGTTATCACACATTGTACGGGAACTTATCTAAGATTTTTTTAAGCAATGGCGCTATAATAAAAGAGGGCGAAGCCGTCGGAGAGGTCGGTGAATCTACGACCCTGGGCAGCAGCGGCCTCTATTTTGAAATTAGATATAAAGGCAAGCCGCTAGACCCTCAGCAGTGGCTGGGAAGATCCGGAGGAAAGTGATGCTTTCAAAAAAGAAGTTGCTAATCATTACGTTTGCCATAATAGGCGTTCTAGCGTCAGCCCTTTTTGTTGGTGTTATAAGTTCCCAGATTGTAAGCGCGCAGGGTAATTACGAAGACTTGCGTACCTTCGTGGACGTGTTGAACGTCATAAAGAAAAACTATGTTGACGAAGTCAAGACGAAGGATCTTGTCAGTGGTGCTATAAAGGGCATGCTGGCTTCTCTTGACCCTCACTCAGGTTATATGACAGCAGAGGCTTTCAAGGAATTTCAAGTCGAGACTAAGGGCGAATTCGGCGGTCTGGGCATTCAGATTTCAATAAAGGATGGGATTCTTACGGTTATTGCGCCAATAGAAGACACTCCTGCATATAAGGCGGGAGTAAAGGCTGGCGACAAGATATTGAAGATCGACGGGGAGTCGACAAAGAATATGAACATACAGGATGCCGTTACAAAGATGCGTGGACCTAAGGGCAAGCCCGTTACCTTGAATATTTTCAGGGAAGGCTGGACAGAACCCAAAGATATCGCTATTGTCAGAGACATTATCAAAATAAAGAGCGTAAAGCAGAAGATGCTTAAGGGCGATATCGGATATGTCAAATTGACGCAGTTTCAGGAAATGACATCCGATGACCTTGCCAAGGCGCTGAAGGACCTAAAGGGCAAAGGAATGAAATCAATTATTCTTGACCTGAGAAACGATCCGGGTGGATTGCTCAACAGCGCTGTCGATGTAGCCGGACAATTCCTGCCTGCCAAGAAGTTGGTTGTTTATATCAAAGGAAGAACTGGCGATAAGGTTGAGTATTTTACCGAGGGTGACGAGGTTTCTTATACTGATCTGCCTATGGTAGTTTTAGTCAATCAGGGAAGCGCGAGCGCTTCGGAAATTGTTGCCGGCGCACTCAAGGATTGGAACAGGGCGGTCGTCGTGGGCGTGCAGACTTTCGGAAAAGGCTCAGTCCAAACTCTTATCCCGCTAAGCGATGGGTCAGGTTTACGTCTTACCACGGCGAAATATTACACGCCGAGCGGCGTGAGCATACAGAATGTTGGAATTACTCCGGACATAGTCGTCAAGCTTGAGGCGAAAGACGGCAAGGGGATATCTGTTGTAAGAGAGAAAGACCTCGAAGGGCATCTCGAAAACGAAAAAAATCTTCAGGCGCCTGATGACGAAGATAAGGTGCCGCTTGAGGTCTCCGAAAAAGACGACCTGCAGCTGCAGCGCGCTATTGACGCCCTCAAAACCTGGGAAGTAATAGACAAGCTGAAGAAAAAGGCTGCATAGTGGGCCGCGTCATCTTCGACATCGAGACAGTCGGAGCTGACATGGACGCACTGGATCCTGCTGTAAAAGAGTACCTTCTCAAATGGGCAGTCAATGAGGAGGAAGAGGAGAAGATCAAGGAAAGCCTCTCCTTTTACCCTCTTACCGGCGAGATAGTCGCCATCGGTATGCTCAATCCCGACACCGATAAGGGCGCGGTCTTCTTTCAAGCCATGAGAGATGAACAGGTGGTTTTCGAGGAAAATGGCATCCGTTATGAATCCGGGACTGAGCGGGAGATCCTTGAAAAGTTCTGGACCACCGTAAAACCTTACGACCAAATCGTCACTTTCAATGGAAGGGCTTTTGATTGCCCGTTCATACTTGTGCGTTCGGGAGTTCAGAAGGTCAAGCCGACCAGGGAGCTTTTGCCGTATCGATATGGCAGCAACAGTCACATCGATCTGTTCGATCAACTCTCGTTTTATGGCGCAATGAAAAGGAAATTTCCGCTCGATATGTGGTGTCGCACATTTGGAATAAAGAGCCCCAAGTCTGAAGGTATAACGGGATACGATGTGAAGGGACTATTTCAGGCAGGAAAATACGAAGAGATAGCCAGGTACTGCGCCGGTGATCTCGTCGCCACTAAGGAAGTTTTGTTCATCTGGGAGAACTATATCAGATTTTCGGCGCCTTAGTCCTTAAATAGCGGACACCTGTCCATATCAGTACGGCTGCGAAGATTACCCGCAAGGCGCCTTCTGATAGTATGAGCGCAAGGCTTCCTCCAAAATACGTCCCTATAAATATTCCGGGGATAAGGCCAGGCAGAATTTTTGTGACCACATTGCCAAGCTTCCAATGCGCATGGGCGCCGACAGCGCCGGCTGGTACCATAGCCAGCAACGAGCTGCCTTGGGCTATATGCTGACCCATGCCGGCCAGCAGCACCATCGCAGGAACCATTATTGTACCGCCTCCGACACCCATCATTCCCGATAAAAAGCCTGTAAGCACGCCGGCCAGCATGAGCACAACCATCTTTGCCACGCCACCTGAAACCGGATGGGCAATTGAGGCAAGATACGGCTTTAGCAAAAGTAAGATGGAAACAAAGATGAGGAATCCGCCAAAGGAACGCTTTAGCTTCCATTCCGGAAGCGCGTGTGCAAAATGAGCACCGAGTCGGGCCGTGAAAATAGCAGTTGCGGCAAGCAGCACGGAGGCCATCAGGTCGACTTTGCCTTGCATGTAATAAGTAATTGCGCCTGCAACGCCGGTGAATACTAACGCGACAAGGCTTGTTCCATGTGCCTGGTGCTGGGTAAGTTTAAGAACACCCACCATCAAGGGGATCATTACCACGCCGCCGCCAAGACCTACAAGACCGCCGAACAAGCCTGCTGCTAATCCAATAAAAAAATTAAGCATCTATTGCAATGCGAATGAGCCATGCTCATTCCCTCCCTCATTAATTTTATTGCAAAGGTAAGAGCAACTGTTGCACGAGCGAACCTTTGCTGAAGCTATAGTATATAACGATTAACCTCGGCACAATCGAAATTTTTTTCGGACAGGACGTTCTTTACAAATACGAATATCCTGGACCGTGCATCGAGAGACACATCCGGATAAAAAACCGGATTTGCCACCACGACGCCCCTGAACGCGAAAAAGGGCGCGAGCACAGCGAGGATTTCGCCGTCTCCGGTAAGCCTCAGGTATTCGTCGAAAAAAAGAGTCAGCCCTTCAAGGTAGGCTCCCCGCACGTCCCCATAATACCGGAGAGAGAAGAAGATGTAGTTTATAGCCATTGCCGTCACATCATCTGCCGGCTCACCCCACGGACCTCTGCTTCGGTCCAATAATATGAAGTCATCATCGCTTTTAAACCAGATATTTCCAGGATGAAAATCGCCATGTATCATGGATAGCCGGTGCGTTTTATCCCTTAACCTGGCTCGCCAGTCAATACACATTTTTTCTATCTCGGCCATTTCAGCGGCACTCAACGTGCCATCAGGATAAGTATCGAAAACGCCCATCAGGCATTCGCCGTGGCCGATTGTATCCCTGATCTTTCTAAGATATAGCGAACGGGATTCCTTCTTTGCGGAATGGATGCGCGCCAGGTATGATGTCATCGCAATTATCCTGGATTTGTCGGCAGCATCTAATTTGTCTTTATTCCTAAAAGCTTCAAGGTCTTTAAAATAGTCGACGCCGTCAGCGACCTCCATCAGCAAGTAATATTCTTTTCCGCCGCCTATTGATTTGACACGCCCTTCTTCCAACTCTGCAAGCACATCCAGAGCACGAACGTGGCGGGGCATATTATTGTATTCATCGAGATCAAGCAGAAAGACTCCCGCCCTATCTGATGGGTAGTCGTGTCCCAGGCCTTCCGGAAAAAGCGTCTTTACAACATAAGCCTTGCATAACCCGGCAGAGCACATGCTGACCAGAAACCCCGATCCCTGCACCCCTGATCCAAGCTTGCGGATCGCAATTTCCTTCACATCCGGAAAGGCAGATTGGAGATAATCTCTTAAAGCAAGCTCATTAATCATTACATAAATAATAATACTCTATTAACTACTTGGGCTAAAGCCCGATAATATATTATATAATTGTTAATGATGCACGAATTATATCTGTAATATCAATAATCTTAGTTGCAAGCCTTGAAGGGAGGCTAAGGATGATAATGTTAAGGGAGATGCGGGTGAGAAGTCAGCTTATCCTGCTGGGATGCGTTATGATGGCAGGATTTATTCTTTTCGGGCTGCTGTCTTTTAGGGCAATTAACAAGATAAAGGTTAAAGGGCCTATCTATGCAAACATTGTTCAGGACAAAGATCTCGTCGCAGATATCCTTCCTCCACCTGAGTATATTTTAGAGTCTTATCTTGTGATGTATCAGGCGGCTGATGAACAGAATGCTGACAAACTGAAGGCCTTACATGAAAAATTTATTCAACTACGCAAGGATTTTGATGAAAGACATGACTACTGGCAAAAGAATTTACCGGACGGCCAGATGAAAGAGATGATAACCAGAACGAGTGCAGCGCCAGCCATCGCCTTTTATGAAAAGGCTGAAAAGGATTTTTTCCCTGCATTGGCAGCTCGTGACTTCAATAAAGCAAAAGTTGCTATGGCTGATCTCAAGAAAGACTATGAACTTCACAGGCAGTCCGTCGATCAACTTGTTAAGATCGCAAACGACCAGGCTGAGAACCATGAAAAACTGGCTGAATCTACTATAACCAGAGAGATGGTGGTGCTGCTCGTAATTCTTTTGATGACAATCTTGGCAGCAGCGGCGTTCGCATATCTTATAGCAAGAAATCTTATCTCTCAAATCGGTGGCGAACCGGCCGATATCGCTGGTATTGCGCATAAAGTTGCGGAAGGCGATCTTACGATACAGATGGACAAGTCTGGGAAGATGAGCGGCATTTATGCATCTATGGCTGAGATGGTTGCCAGTTTAAGAAATCTTGTCCAAAGCATTAATTCGAACTCTCAGACGATAGCGGCAGCCAGTGAGCAATTGAGCGCGAGTGCCGAGCATATGTCCCGTGGTGTCTCGCAACAATCAGGGAGGACATCTCAGATAGCTACATCCGCCGACGAGATGAGCCAAACCGTTGTTGACATAGCACAAAGCGCATCAGGCATTGCTGCTGAAGCAGCTGGCACAGGTGATCTTGCCAAAGATGGCAAAGATATAGTAGATCAATCCGTATTGGAGTCAGAGGCCATAGCGGCTGTTGTCGAGAGATCGTCGGAGAAGATCATCAACCTCAGTGACCAATCTAAGAAGATAGGCGACATACTCAATGTCATAAAGGATATTGCAGACCAGACAAATCTTCTCGCGCTTAATGCAGCCATAGAGGCTGCAAGAGCCGGAGAGCAGGGCAGAGGATTTGCCGTGGTAGCAGACGAGGTCAGAAAACTTGCCGAAAGGACCTCATCCGCCACATCGGAAGTTGCCAGCATAATTATGACAATTCAAAATGAAATTATGAGTGCTTCCGATTCAATGGGAGAAACTACGAAAAAGGTCAGAAAAGGTGTTGAGCTTGCAAGCCGGGCAGGATCAGCCCTTCATGAGATTGTTGAAGGCGTGCATGCATTGCAAGACAAGGTCAGACATATAGCAGGCGCTACCGAGGAAATGTCTACAACTTCAGAGAGCATTAGCAGCGATATTCAGGATATCGCCAGGGTTTCAGATGAGACATCTTCCAATTCAAAACAGATTGCCCAATCCTCCACGGATCTGGCAAGACTTGCTGTTGAGTTGAAGGAATTGATAGTTAAGTTCAGGGTTTGATAGGCGCTACATATCTTCACCGAAGCTGGCACGATATCTCTCCCCGAATTCGTCAACAGTGAAGCGGTGCTCCTGAGTGCCGTATTTTTCAATCGCATATGCGGCAGACACTGCGCCGATCCGGGCAGAAGACTCAATGCTCTTGCCTGTAACAAGACCCTTTAGCAGGCCTGCCCTGTATGCATCTCCGGCCCCTGTTGGATCAGCTACATCCTTTGGTTGTGCTATCGCAATGGCCACATCTCCGGCTGCAGTGCTGATCAGCGACCCATTTTCGCCCAGAGTAGTGATAATCGTTTTCGTTATGCCAAGTAATTCCCTTTTGTTTTTGTCCGTCATTTTGGAGATCAGTTCCAGCTCATAGTCGTTTGAAATAAGGATTGATGAGCCGGATATCCATTCTGTGAGATCCTTGCCGTTCCATGCAGTCAGGGACTGGCCGGGGTCGCAAATGCATGGTATGCCATTAGCCTTATAATATCGTGCATACTCCATCATATCACCGAGATTGCCGGGGGCTATCAGGCCGATCGCTTGGCCGTGCATAGCGGGGAATGCATATTCCGAGCGGCATTTCATGGCGCCCGGGTTAAAGCCGGTAATCTGGTTGTCGGCCTTGTCAGTAGTTATGTAAGCCCCTGCTGTGAATTCCTCATTTATTATCTTAATGCCTTCTGTATCTATGTTGTTGGTTTCAAGCCATGCGAAGTAATTCGCATAGTCTCTTCCGATAGTCGCCAGTATGGTCGGCTTCTCGTCCAGCAGTCTGAGGGTGTAGGCAATATTACCAGCAGTGCCGCCATACTTTTCTTGCAGGCCGTTTACCGTAAAACAAACGTTCAATATGTGTATTTTATCCGGCAGGATATGATCGGAGAAAAAGCCCGGGAAATCCATGATGCGGTCATAAGCCATAGAACCGGAAATATAGATTTTCATTTTTATTTGCTCTCCTTCAGGTGTTCTAAAATATTTCTTGATAATCCGTCATTGAATCCTTTTATCTGAGAAATCTCTTCAGGCGCGGCATTTCTGACAGCCTCAATGCTTCCAAAATGCCTGAGAAGTTCTAGCCTTCTCTTTTTACCGATCCCCGGGATTTTTTCCAGAAGCGACGCTGTCAATCGCTTGTCGCGAAGTTTGCGGTGAAAAGTAATGACAAACCTATGGACTTCGTCCCTGATTTTTTTTAGCAGTAGCGATGATCTGCTCTTATCTTCAAGGTCAATTACCCGTCCGTCAACAAGAAATGCCCGATCCGGCTTTTTTGCGATGCCCAGTATATCTGCGTCTATTCCGGAATCGTTCAGAGCTTTTCGCGCTATTTCAAGCTGTCCGGTTCCACCATCGATGACTATAAGATCAGGCGTATCCCCTTCAAGGCTTCGAAATGCTCTGATAATGGTTTCATACATCATGGAATAATCATCCATACCATCAACCCACTTTATTCGTACGTGGCGGTATTGCTCCTTTCTGAAATAGCCGCGCTCCCACCATATCAAGGCTCCGACTGATTCGCTGCCGAATAATGTGGATATATCGAACGCTCCTATAGACTGAGGTGGCTTTCTAAGGTTGAACCTTGTCACCAATTCGTTTAAGTGTTCATTTGTGCAGGTCTTTCTCCTGGAGCCGAAATGCAAACGTGCGTTTTCGCTTGCCATATTTAGAAGCTCCTGTTTTTTTTCTGATACACGCGTCTCAAACTTTACGCGAATGTTTTTGCGGTTTTTCAGCCAGGCGGCCAGAGCTGTCTTATCTTCTGGCATAGTGCTTACCAATATGGTTGGAGCGGGAAGTACTTCCTTTGAATAAAAAAACTCAATGAAACTTCTCATGATCTCCCTGTCGTCAGAATGCAGTTGATTGTCGATGAAAAAATCCTTGGCACCTATCATAATTCCGTTTCTGATGAATAAAATATTAATAGCTGCATCGGCGCTCCCGCCTTCACTGTCTCTGAACAAACCGATTATATCGAGATCTCCCAATTCAGGGGCAACAATCTTCTGCGATTCGAAGGCCTTGTTTAACCTTTCTAAACTGTTTCTGACCTGCGCAGCCTCTTCATAGCGCATTTCTTTTGAAAATTTCAGCATCTTAGTTTCAAGTCGCGTCAGTAAATCCTTTTTATCACCTTTAAGAAAAAGAACGATATCGTTCACTGTTTTCATATATTCCCTATAACTGATTTTCCCCGCGCATGGAGCATAACAGCGTTTCATCTGGTGCTGAATGCAGGGCTTCATGGGCTTGTCAAGGGGATGGGTGCAGGTTCTGATCAGAAAATTCCTGCGAATAAAGCTTACAGCTTCCCACATAGCCTGTGCAGGTATATACGGCCCGAAGTAAAGATTCCCATCCTTGGCAATTCTGCGGACGACCTCAACTCTAGGCCATTTTTCGGTGATGGTAACTTTGAGGTGCGGATAGCTTTTGTCATCTCTCAGGACAATATTGAATTTTGGCCTGTATTGTTTGATCAGGTTTGCCTCGAGTATCCAGGCTTCGAGCTCGTTGCCGGTCACTATGTATGAAAAATCTTTTATCTCAGTCACCATAGATGCTTTGCGCGCATCCAGCCTGGATGACCCCTGCATATAGCTCCGCAGGCGGTTCTTAAGACTCTTTGCCTTGCCAACATATATCACTCTGTCGCCGGCTGCCTTGAAAAGATAAACGCCGGGGGAAGCGGGCACTTTTGATAAGTCAATATCCATCGTTTAACTATAACACACGGTATAATATAGAGAAATATTCCTACTTTAGGACCTGTAATAATCTTCGATAATAGAAGAGAGGAGGAGCATATGACGACAACGGCAGGTGTGGGGTTCAGCTCCCATAAGAATGCAGCAGAGGCAGGCAGGCAGGCGGCAGCGGATGCCATGAAACATGCCGGTACTGACAGTCCCGATCTTGTAATTGTCTTTGCAACTGTCGGATATGACCAGCAGCTACTTATAAATTCCATCAGAAAGGCAACATCAGGGGCGCCTTTAAGCGGTTGTTCCGGAGAGGGGGTAATCACCCGAGATATTGTGGCCGAGACAAATTTCGGGGTTTCTGTTATGGCGCTGCGCTCCGACGAACTCCAATTTCGAAACTTTTTTGTCAGGGAAATAGGGCAGGACATCGCAAAGGCCGGGAAAGAGCTGGCTGCCGGCATCAGACCGCATCTGACCGATGATAGCCGAGCCTGCTTTCTATTTGCCGACGGACTCGTTTTTAATTTTGATCCTTTCCTCGCCGCTTTCGAGCAGACCCTCGGCATTGAAAAGCAGCTGCCTATATTGGGTGGACTGGCAGCGGATAACTGGGCATCAAAGAAGACGTATCAGTACCACGACGATCAAGTGTTTTCGGAAGGCATATCGTGCATTCTCATGTCAGGGGTCGGCAAAGTGGCATGGGGTGTTAATCACGGTTGCGTTCCCGTTGGCAAGGAACGGACAATAACTAAGTGCTCTGGAAATGTGATTTATGAAATAGACGGGATGCCCGCGCTCGAGGCGCTGAAGGAATATTTCGATGATAATTGGAAGAATGAGTGGAATAAGACATCACTCAATCTTTGCCTCGGCTTCAAGGCGCCTCAGCATTTCAGGGAACACTACGACGAATATATTGTCAGGTACATGATGAGCAAAGACGACCGGGACGGACATGTCAAGATACAATCCGAAGTTAATGAGGGAGACCGTCTATGGATGGTGCGCCGTGACAAGGACCTTATACGGGATGGCGCCAAGAAGATTTCCATGATGATAGATGAGCAGACTTCCGGCAATAGGCCGAAGTTCGTGCTTCAATTCGAATGCGTAGGACGCGGCAAGGTAGTGCTTAGAGAGCAGGAGAAGCTCGAAATAATAAGGTCTCTTCAGAAAGATATTGGAGATAGCATCCCTTGGATGGGCTTTTATACGTACGGCGAGATAGGCCCAGTCAGCCATTGCAATAGCTTTCACAATTTCACTTCCGTAGTTGCAGCTGTCTATTGATAAATCGATGCCTAAAGACGTAAAAATGAATTCAAGAGATAGTGCGGACGAGCTTGAAAGACTCAGGCTCGAAAACAGTGTCCTTGCGCAGCAGGTTAAGCAGCTGGTAAGAGCTGAAGGTCAGATTTATGAATACCAGGAAAAACTAGATCAGCAGTTAAAGGATTATAAGGACATATACGAGCTGAACAAGAAACTCAATGCGACCTTTGACATCGAAAAAACTTTCAGTCATGTTGTCGAATATGTGATCAACAATCTCGAATATGAGCGGGCGTTGATTTTTCGGCATGAAGAAAACGAAGAATTCAGGGTCGTTGCTTTTGACGGATATTATGATGATGAGTTAAAAAGCCTGGTATCTGCGATTAGAATTAAGCCGGATGATCCAATCCTCCTGTCAGTCGTAAACGCTAATGGATGCATGGTTTGCACCCAAGGCACAACAGATGATCAACTTGTCGTGTTTGGATCAATTGTCATGATGAGCGAATATCTTATATATCCGATCACTGTTTCTGCCAAGATATTTTCTATTCTGGTGGCAGGCAATACGAGCAATAATGCGGAGTATTATCGCAGGGTGAAAAGCGATGAAATGGCGCTTATTGGGATGGGTAATCTGGCGGAGCTGATGTCATCATCGATTGAAAACCACGTGTACCATGCAAACATGCAGAAGGCTCTTGAACAGGAGAGGCTTGCCGAAGCAAAGTATCGCAGTATCTTTGAAAATGCGGCCGAAGGTATTTTCAGAACGACGGTCCAGGGGAAATGCATAAGTTGCAATCCGGCAGCTGCTTCAATACTTGGTTATGGTTCCGCACAGGAACTGATGGAAACGGTCCCGAATGTCGAGAGGCTGTATGTTGACACTGCCAGGCGTAAAGATTTTCTAAAACAGGTGAAAGAAGGTATCGACGTTAAGAGCTTTGAAGTTGAATTTTTCAGGAAAGACGGCGGCAAGCAGTGGGTAATGCTGAGTGCAAGGCCGGTTTTTGATGACAGTGGGGAAGTGATATGTATGGACGGTATGCTCCAGGATATTTCTCACCGCAAACAGGCTGAGGAGTCACTTTGTAAGCTCAACGAGGAGCTTGAACAACGCGTGGCTGAACGTACTTCTCAGCTTAAGACTGCGAACGATGAACTGCATCTGCTGACGCAGAGCCTTGAAAGCGCTTACAGTGAGCTGAAAGCTGCGCAGTCTACTGTCTTGCAACAGGAGAAGATGGCATCAATCGGTCAGCTGGCAGCGGGAGTTGCCCATGAGATAAATAACCCTGTAGGTTTTATCATGAGTAATTTGAATTCACTGGCGAAATATATAGACAAAGTCACAGCGTTCATGGCTGTCCAGGCTGACTTGCTGGAAAAATGTTCTGCCGGCGGCAGCGATGTTGTGACCTCTGTAATTGCAGACATTCAAAAACAAAAGAAAATGCTAAAGATAGATTTCATCATGGAAGACCTTGGCAATATTATCAGGGAATCTTTTGAGGGAGCTGAACGGGTGAAAAAGATCGTCCAGGATCTCAAGACATTTTCGCGAGTCGACGAGTCCTCTTTCAAATCAGCTGATATTAACGACGGACTCGAAAGGACAATCAACATTATCTGGAACGAACTTAAGTACAAGGCGATCTTAAAGAGAGATTACGGCAATCTTCCCTTGACCGTCTGTAACGCCGGTCAGTTGAACCAAGTATTCATGAATGTTCTCATTAACGCCGCTCAGGCAATTGAGACTATGGGTGAGATTATTGTAAAAACATGGTGTGACAGCAGCCAGATTTATGTGCGAATTTCCGATACCGGCAGCGGAATTCCTCCTGAAAAGATCGAACGCATATTCGAACCATTTTTTACTACAAAGGCGGTTGGTCAAGGTACAGGCCTGGGACTCAGCATTGCCTATGACATCATAAAAAAGCACAAGGGAGAGATTACTGTAGACAGCATTCTCGGTAAAGGAACGACGTTTACTTTCAGCATCCCAATCGTTAATGAATAGCATCCAGACTTGCTGCTGGCGGGGAATTAAAGCGCCTTGCCGGCTCCCGCACTAATCTTTTTTCACAACTGGTATAATAAATAATCAGCCTGAGATGGCTTGCATCAACATGACGATTACTACACATGGAAATATCGGGCACCGATCAAGCTGGAGATTAAATCCGGCGGCTGCTTACAGCATATGAAGCTGCTGGGGTGGTTGAAGGTAACAGTCCTTTTCCTCTTCATGATCATAATAGGGGGAGCGGGAGGATATTTCTATTCGCTTTTTTCTGATCTGCCTGATGTTCGTCAGCTTGAAAGCTACAACCCGATGGAATCGTCCATTGTTTATTCTTCTGATGGCAAGGTGCTGGCAGAATTCTATCTCGAAAGACGCACATATGTTCCCACTTATAAAATTCCGTTAAAAGTTAAACAGGCCTTTGTCGCCATTGAAGACCAGCGGTTCTATTCTCATCATGGGGTAGATTTTATAGGCATTCTGCGCGCACTCTACAAGGATATCATGGCGAAAGGCGTAGTCGAGGGAGGAAGCACAATAACACAGCAGCTCGCAAAGATGGTATTTTTGAAGCCGGAGAAGAGTATCAAGCGGAAGATAAAAGAGGTGATTATTGCTTCACGCCTGGAAAAGCTTTATACAAAGGATGAAATCCTGGGCATGTACATCAACCAGACTTATTTCGGTACGAGGGCTTACGGAATAGATGCCGCAGCGCGAACGTATTTCGGCAAATCGGTTGATGAACTCAGTATCGGCGAGATAGCCATGATTGCAGGTCTTCAGAAAGCGCCATCATCGTATTCACCATTCAAAAAACCGAAGAAAGCTAAAGCAAGAAGAGATCTGGTTTTAAAAAATATGCTGGAAAACGGCTATATAACAGAGCAGGAATACAAAACAGCGCTGGCGGAAGAATTGCCGATAAAGCCTTTCTATAGAAAATTCGAGGCGCCGTACTTTGTTGAAGCGCTAAGGCAGGAGCTGGAGGAACATTATCCGGACTTGTACACGGCGGGCATGAAGATAAATTCCACCATCGATTTCGTCATGCAGAAAATTGCTGAGGAGGCTGTGTCGAACGGGATCAAGTCATTGGAACAGCGTGTTAAGCCCGGGATTCAGGCAGCCCTTATCGCTATTGACCTCAGAAACGGTCATATAAAGGCTCTTGTCGGTGGAAATGATTTCTGGGAAACACAGTTCAATAGGGTTACCATGGCAATGAGACAACCTGGTTCAGCTTTCAAGCCATTTGTTTATGCTACAGCGATAGATAAAGGTATGACCGCCGACAGCAAGGTGCTGGACGGGCCGATATCTTTCCCTGGAGGCGTACCTGGCAAGGCCTGGGCTCCGAAGAACTACGATGGCAAGTATCATGGGATTGTCCCGCTCAGCACGGCAATCGCCCTTTCCTTGAATACAGCGACGGTCAGGCTGGCCAACCAAGTCGGCATAAAGGACGTTATTGGCGTTGCTGAGAGGTGTGGGATTAAGAGCCAGATTCCGCCGTATCTTTCGACTGCCCTTGGTGCGGCTGATGTGACGCCAATTGAAATCACCTCTGCATATATGGCATTTGCCACCGGCAAAAGAATGCAGCCGATATACTATGACAAAGTAATTAGCCGCGATGGCTTTGTGCTTGAAGAAGATGAACCGGGTGCTGAGGATGTTTTTTCTGAAGAGACGACAGTCCAGATGAAGAGCCTATTGCGGGGAGTTGTTGAGCACGGAACAGCTGTAAAGGCAAAGGAAATACCGCGGATGGTCTACGGCAAAACAGGCACTACCAATGATTTCTCAGATGCATGGTTTATAGGTTTTGACGATGCTCTCGTGGTGGGCGTATGGGTTGGCAGGGACAATCATGTGCCAATCGGAAGCAAGGAGACCGGTGCAAGGGCAGCATTGCCGATCTGGATGGAGTTTATGCAGAGGATCGGTGGATATTCTGGATCCAAATAGACCGTTGTAGTGCAAATGAATAATGCAAAGCCTCTTAGAAGTCTTTCTCTTTATAGTTTGTTCGACAGGCTGAATTCTTTTTATGGGTCACAGCATTGGTGGCCTGCCGATACCACGTATGAAACAGCAGTCGGCGCTATCCTTACACAAAATACTAACTGGGGAAATGTTGAAAAGGCAATCTCTAACTTAAAGAAGCATAAAGCCCTTAATGCACAGACCATGAAGTTGATGTCTTTAGACAGACTTGCAGAACTCATCCGCCCTTCTGGCTACTATAATATCAAGGCAAAAAGACTCAGGGCATTTGTTGAATATCTTGTTGAGAATCACAATGGCAACATGGCGCGGATGCGACATGTCGCTACTGAAAAGCTGCGGGCTGAACTGCTTGCTGTTAATGGGATAGGGCAGGAGACAGCCGACTCCATACTTCTGTATGCAGTCCACAAGCCTGTCTTTGTGATTGACGCATACACGAAAAGAGTGCTGTCGCGACATGGCCTTATGGATATGAATGCGTCATATGCAGAATATCAGCAACTATTTCATTCCAATCTGCAGCCGGATGTCGCGCTTTATAACGAATACCATGCCCTGTTGGTCAGAGTGGGAAAGGAACATTGTAAACCACTGCCCCAGTGCGACGGATGTCCTTTGTCAACGACGCAGCAGTGAACAGCTTGATCAGTTATCTACAGCTTTCCTTACAGCTTCCAGGAACTGCTCTGATGTGAATGGTTTTGAAAGATAACAGCCATTTTGCCATGCTGTGCTATCGAGTGGAATTTTGTCATGGTACCCGCTTATAAAAAGGGACCTCAACCCCGGTTTTATTTTCTTAGCTTCAGAACAAAGCATAACTCCGTCCATCTTGGGCATTATAACGTCAGTGACCAACAGCTTTATATCGGTCCCGTTTTGGCGCAGTTTTACCAATGCATCAACCCCATCGCTGGCTTCAATTACACTATATCCTGACTGCTCAAGGAGTATACGCATGATACGTCTAACCGCCTCCTCGTCTTCAACGATCAGAACAGTTCCGGATGTCCGCATGGCATAAGCCGGCATTTGAGATTTGTCCTCATACGCTTTAGCGTGTTGTGTAGATAAGGGTAAGAATATTCTGAAAGTCGCTCCCTTCCCAAGGCAACTATCAACATCGATATATCCTTTATGTTGCTTGATAGCACCGTATACCATGGCTAGGCCAAGGCCTGTTCCTTTGCCAACACCTTTTGTGGTAAAGAATGGTTCAAATATCTTGTCTTTGTGAGCTTCTTCCAGACCGGTGCCGGTATCCGAAATTGAGAGAAGGGCATACTTACCGCAAGGTATTGATCTGCTTTTGTCAGCAGCAGGGCTGTCGGCAGCATGCTTGCATGTAGTGATCGTGAGCCTTCCACCATTGGGCATTGCGTCCCTGGCGTTGGTAGCAAGGTTAATTATCGCATGTTCTATTTGGGCGCTGTCAGCCATCACGACAAGTGAATAATCTGCAATATTCAGAACTAGCTCTATATTCTCGCCTATCACCATGGATAGAAGCTTATGTATGTCTCGTACGAGCGCATTAAGCTCAACAGGTTTTTGCATTATGTTCTGCTTGCGGCTGAAAGCAAGCAAGCCGGAAGTCAGTTGAGCGGCCCGTTGAGCAGCCTTGAGTATTTCATTGACATTTTTGCTTAAAGGCGACTCCGTGCCAAGCTTCATCTGCAGGATAGAGGCATATCCCATAATGGCTGAAAGAATATTGTTGAAATCGTGAGCTATCCCGCCTGCAAGCTGTCCTACCGCTTCCATCTTCTGAGCCTGCAGCAGTTGCTCCTCAAGTTTCTTGCGATCTGTAAGATTCCTTCCAACACCGCTAATACCGATAGGCTGCCCGTCTGAATTGCTGAGCAATGAGGCCGTATGTTCATAGGGGAGTTGTCTGCCGTCCTTTGTAAGCACAGTCGTCTCCAGCGTCGCTGAGCCATCAGTTACGACCTTTTGAATGGCATTGATGACTGCCTGATGCTCATCTTTTGCGAAAAAATCAGTCGGTTTCATCCGGGCTATCTCTTCGTCGCTAAATCCGGTGCATTCACTCAGAGCCTTGTTCCACCTCAAAAACCTCCCGTTTAGATCGAAAACATAGAAGACGTCCCTGAGAATGTTTAAGGCACTTTCAGTAAATGTTTTTTCGTTCATTAACGCCGCTTCAGCATTCTTTTGGGCTGTAACATCCCTGAAGCTCCATACCCTTCCAATAACCTTGTTATCGTGGCGCTGCGGGCAGGACAGTCTCTCAAAAACACGGCCATCGTTGAGTTCGACTGTATCGATGCTATGGGCTTCAGGCTGTAAATATATTGACTTCACACACTCTATAAATTTCGGGTAGTCTTTAATCTGAGAAGATACAAAATCAAGGGCAGCATTGTCATCGCATAATGCCAGCAGGCTATCAGGCATGTGCCACATATCGGCAAAGCGTGTATTGAATTCAACGATCCTGCCTTCTGTACTTACCACTAGAATTCCATCGGCTGTAGCTTCAAGGGATGCCTTCAGCAGCGAGGCATGGCGATTGAGCTCTTCCTTGGACTTCCATCTTGTATCTTCATGGCCGATGGCTGTTGCTATGATGCTCATAATCTTGCAGTCCTCTTCAGAAGGCACGCAATCCGTCTTGTATACTACACAGAGCGAGCCAACTGCTTTGCCTTCGCATCTAACGGCATGCCCAATGTACGTTTGCAGTGAATAGGCTCGCACATTGGGATCTGTTTCGGCATAAGGACTGGAGGAGAGGTTTCTAATCAGTACAGTTTCATCGCTGTTGCTTTTAATGACGTCATAGCAGATATGTCCATTTGGAGAGTCATTGGCAATGAACCCCGGCGGCGTTTGCCATTGGCCTATAGCATGCAGAAGGTTGCCTTTCAATCTGTTGTATAGTGCGCAATCGGCTGCCATCTCTTCTCCGCATAGAGCTGTCAGCTGGCGAATGTTCTCTAAATGATTTTCCCCAAGCTGAAGAAAACATTTTGTAAGCCTTTCAAGCCTCTTAGCAAACATCTATTAGTAGCTCCATCTGTACATAAGTTTTATGTTGCGGAGCGACCTGGCGGATTCGTGTGATGACGGATAAGTTAGGATAGCACATATGTGATTATCTATGATCTTCTGCACACGTAAGGTTGTGTCCGCCAATGCGTCACAGCATTGCAGATCGTGGCAGGCGGCATATGAAGCAGCTCTCAAACTAAGTATTCCCCCCCCTCAGGAGAATGATTAAGCCTTATTATCGGACCGGTCAGATCTTATGCTGCATCTGCCTCTTTGTCTATATTATAGAATAGAGATCAATACAACTGTCAAAAGGGATTTGCACTGACCTGGATATTATTTAACTGCTTTGTATTTGCTTACTCTAATCTGAGGCGATAACCAACCCCCGGCTCGTTGATGAAGAATTTGGGACGCGAAGGTTCCTCTTCGAGCTTGTGCCTTAACATTCCCATATAGACGCGGACATAATGCGCTTGGTTTGCGTAGACAGGGCCCCAGACCTCCTTGAGAAGCTGCTTATGGGTGATAACTTTTCCGGCATTCCTGACCAGATAAGACAGCAGTTTGTACTCGATCGGGGTAAGATGGACCTCGATATCTTTCAGAAAAACGCGGCGTGCCGCCAGATCGACCTTAAGCGCATCCAGAACAAACACCGGTTCCGCCTGACTCTCCCTCATGCTTTTATGACGCGTTGCTACGCGCAGCCTTGCCAGCAGTTCACCTGCGCTGAATGGCTTGGTCAGATAGTCGTCGGCACCGGAATCCAATGCGCTGATCTTGTCCCTTTCCTGCTCCCTGGCAGAGAGAATAATTACAGGAGTGTGGGACCATTCCCGCAATCTGGCAAGGACTTCAAGCCCGTCCATATCCGGCAGGCCAAGATCAAGCAGAATTATATCAGGATTGCGCGTTACTGCCTGGGATAGGCCATCATTTCCTGATGCAGCTTCTATCAGGTCATACCCTTCACTTTGCAGTGTAACCCTCAGGAACCTGCGCATTTGCGGTTCGTCTTCAATAAGTAAGATAAGGCCTTTGTTGCCTGTCATGATTTAAAGCGTACCGTCTCTTCATCAGTTTCTACTATTGGAGGATGCTCAAGAATCGGGATCGTGAACCGGAAATAAACACCGCCGCCTTCTCTGTTTTCAGCCCAGATCCGGCCGCCATGGGCGTTGATTATCGCCCTGCAAATCGTAAGTCCGAGACCGATTCCGCCGGATGCCGAAGGCCCCCTCACGAACTTGTCAAAAATTCTCTCTTCATCTCCCGGCGTAATCCCCGGACCGTAGTCAGCTAGTTCGACAAGCAGCTCATCCTCTTTTACCTTAGCCGAAAGTTCGATTACCGTGCCTGCCGGTGTATATCGAACTGCATTTTCGAGCAGATTCATCAATACCTGCTCTATCAGCAGCGGGTCGAAGGGCGCCAGTGGCAGGTCACTCGGAATCTGCACGGCAAAAGAATGGTTTGCAAGTTTATCAGCCAGCCGTCCCAGCACCGAGCCTACTATTTCCTCGAAAGGAAGCCATTCTTTCTTTACTGTAATGGCTCCGGACTCGATCCGGGTCATGTCAAGGACGTTACGTACCAGCCGGTTAAGGTGTTCGGCCTCCTCAATTATTGTAAAAACGAGTTCGCGGCGATCGTGCCGGTCCAGTAAATCATCCTGCTTAAGCAAGGTTGTCGACGAACCTGTGATTGCGGCAAGGGGGGTTCTCAAATCATGAGACAAAGAGCTTAGCAGCGTGTTCCGCAAGCTTTCAGTCTCAGCTTTAAGCAGTGCCTGCTGCGTTTCTTCAGCAAGGAAGGCTCTTTCAAATGCCATGGCGATCTGATGGGCAAAATTCTCCAGAACGTGGATCTGCTCCGGGTTCAAAGCTTCCGTTTCTTCATCGGCTATCAATCCGATCACTCCGATGGTCCTCGATGATGCAACCAATGGTATATACAGACCCCTTGCCCCTGGGAGTGTATCTGTACCACATCCTGCCTTCTGGCGGTGGTCGAAGGCCCATTGCGCCACGCTGAGCTCCCGTCCGTCCAGCATAAACAAGTGGCTGTCGGTTGTTGGTGGTGAGAGTTTATCTTGGGCATCCGGAAGAAAGACTGCAGCTCTGCCCGAAGACACTTCTGCAATATGCTTTGTTGCAATTTCCCGCAGCCTGTCAATACTGCGCTCATGGACTAGATCCCTGCTTAATCTGTAGAGAGATGCCGTACTTCTCTCCCGTATACGCGCAGCTTCAGCCTGACTCCTTATGCGGAGGGTGAGCTTGCTGATAACGGCCGCTACAACGAACATGACGACAAACGTCACAATATACTTTACGTCGCTGACCGCAAAGGTATAATATGGCGGCACGAAAAAGAAGTCGAAGGCGGCAACGCTCAGAAAAGATGCCAGCATAGAAGGAGCATTGCCGGTGCGGCTGGCTATAAATACAACGCCAAGGATGTATACCATCGCTATGTCTACAATGGTAAAAGCCGGTCGCATGAGAAACCCGACGCCGGTGCAGAGCGCCACAACAAGAGCGCTCGTCGCCCATTCTTTAGCCGGCGTTCTTAGCCGGACCGGCTTCTGACGCTCAGGGGCGGGAGCTGTCTTGTCCCCTGAAATCACGTATACCTCGATCTCGCCGCTTCCCCTGACGATCTCGTCGAGCATCGAACCGAAAATCTTATCCTTCCATCTTGGATGTGTCGGCTTTCCTATAATGATCTTGGTTACGTTGCGGCTTCTGGCATAGTTCAGGATCTCCTCGCTGGCCTTATGACCAGAAAGCACTACGGTTTCAGCCCCCAGGCTCTCTGCAAGTCGTATGTTCTCGGCCAGGCCCTTGATGTCATGCTCGGTGGGCCGCACCCGCCCCGGGGCTTCAACATTGACAGCAATCCAGTCTGCCCTCAGTCCAGCCGACACTCTTTTTGCTGCCCGTATGAGGCGTGTTGCAAATGGTGATGGCCCGATGCATACAAGTATACGCTCGGCTGCAGGCCAGACATCCTTCACGCCTTTTCCGAGGCGATAGCTCTGCATTTGCTCGTCGACCTGCTCGGCTGTGCGACGTAAGGCAAGCTCGCGGAGGGCTAATAGATTGCCTTTTCTGAAGAAATTCTTGCGTGCCTGAACAGCAAGCTCTGCCACATAAACTTTTCCTTCGGCAAGCCTTTGAAGAAGGTCGTCCGGCGGAAGGTCTATCAGCTCTATCTCATCGGCTCTGTCAAGGAGAAAATCAGGCACTGTTTCCCGGACATTGATGCCAGTTATCTGCGCCACAACATCATTAAGGCTTTCGAGGTGCTGCACGTTCATAGTGGTATAAACTGTGATGCCTGCACCCAGCAGTTCATAAATATCCTGCCAGCGTTTCTTGTGGCGGGATCCCTCGGCATTCGTATGTGCTAACTCGTCCACAAGGATTATGGATGGTTTGCGGGAGAGGGCGGCATCAATGTCGAACTCTTTAAGGACAGCCCCTCGGTACTCGATACGCCTGCGCGGCAATATCTCAAGGCCGTCAAGCAGGGCTTCGGTCTCTTTCCGGTTATGTGTCTCGACAAGGCCGACAAGGACATCGGCGCCCTCCGACAGCTTGTGGCGGGCGGCTTCGAGCATTGCATATGTTTTCCCCACGCCTGGGGCAGCGCCAAAAAATATCTTCAGATGACCTTCGCGCTTTCGCTCGGTCTCCATGCGCATCTGCTCAAGAAGCACGTCAGGATCTGGTCGATGCTCATCCATAATGTCTATCCATTACTTGTCCTTAACTTATAATACCTTGCCATAACATTTATCTGTTACACGGTTCTGTCGCTACAACCAGGCATGATAAATTATTTCGTCTTGCAATATCGCCGGCTTTGAGGTCGCCTTCGATAACCTCGGCTTCAATATATATCTCTCCAACTATTTTCAGAAATTTTACCATGCCGATTTTTTCCATTTCGCACGAGGAGTTTATCCGATAAACGATAAATATATCCCCGATGCGAAAAGTATCGATAATATCTCGTGTTTCACTATGAAATAGATATACTATTCCACCTTTGACAACCTCCGCTTTTCCGTCAGGGAGAAGGCGGAAAGATGGAGAGTAAGATGCGGCCGGTGCGGTTAACGGCATCATAATTGTCAGCAATAAAAAAACCGTCACCCAAATTCTTGATACAACCGATCTCGTTGCAACCATTCTTTGCATTGCTTATCTAACCTCATCGAGTGCCAGGTTCAATTTGAGCACATTCACTCTTGGCTCGCCAATGATTCCGAAGGTGCGGCCTTCGGTATATTTTGCAATGAGCTTTCTGACCTTTGATTCATCAAGACCTCTCGCCTTTGCTACATGTTTCACTTGGTATTCGGCGGCAGCAGGACTGATGTGAGGGTCTAGGCCGCTTCCGGATGCAGTTGCAAGATCGGCAGGCACCTGTTTTCCTGCTTGCAAGTCGGCGGCCTTGAGTACGTCTATCCGCCCCTGTGCATTTTTCATAAGATCCGGGTTCGTTTCAGCGAAATTCGAGCCGGATGACGCAGACGAGTTATAGGGATAAGGTGATGTCGCAGATAGTCTGCCCCAGAAATATTTCGGATCGTCGAACGGCTGTCCGATGAGTGACGATCCGATGGTCTTTCCATCTTTGACGATCAGGCTGCCGTTAGCCTGATCTGAAAACAATATCTGTGCAATGCCGGTTACTACAGCCGGATATATTGTTCCGGTCAATATCGTGAAAACGAAAATCGAGACTATTACAGGTCGTATCATATTCATAATCCGTAACCTCACGCCAGATTCAACAAAGTTATAAGCATATCGATCAGTTTAATTCCCACAAAGGGTACTATCAAGCCTCCCAGTCCATAAACCAGGAGATTATTGCGCAGCACTACCGCGGCACCCATCGGCTTGTAGCTGACGCCCCTGAGCGCCAATGGTATCAAGGCAATGATGATCAGCGCATTGAATATGACGGCCGACAATATCGCACTCTGAGGAGAAGACAGTTGCATAATGTTCAGGGCGGCGAGCTGAGGGTATGTAACAATGAACGCGGCCGGAAGAATGGCAAAGTATTTTGCCACATCGTTAGCTATGCTGAACGTCGTCAATGTGCCGCGTGTCATTAGTAATTGTTTTCCGATTTCGACTATCTCGATCAGTTTCGTCGGGTTCGAGTCAAGGTCGACCATGTTGCCGGCTTCCTTGGCTGCCTGTGTGCCCGTGTTCATCGCAACGGCGACGTCTGCCTGTGCCAGTGCAGGGGCATCGTTCGTCCCGTCACCTGTCATTGCGACGAGCCTGCCGCCTGTCTGGTGTTTCCTTATCAGTTGAAGCTTAGCTTCAGGTGTGGCCTGGGCAAGGAAATCATCTACTCCTGCTTCTGCAGCAATTGCAGCAGCGGTCATGGGATTGTCTCCGGTAATCATGATAGTGGATATCCCCATCTTTCTCAATTCGGCAAACCGTTCCCTTATCCCTCCCTTTACAATATCGCCCAGTCGAACGACACCGAGCACCTTATTCCCTTCTGCAACCACCAGGGGCGTTGCTCCTTCGCGGGCCACCTCCTCTACGACAGTTTTTATGTCTGCAGGAAAGGCTCCTCCATTTCTGTTCACATAGGCCTCTACAGCGTCGGGGGCTCCTTTTCTTATCTCTCTTCCGTGCAGGTCTACGCCGCTCATTCGCGTATGTGCCGAAAAAGGAATGAAGCTGGCTCCAAGGGCCTGTATGTCCCTTTCGCGGAGGCCGTATTTCTCTTTTGCAAGGACAACAATGCTCCTGCCTTCGGGTGTTTCATCAGGCAGCGATGACAGCTGGGCCGCATCGGCTAATGCCTGCGGGTCAACTCCACGGGCCGGGATCAAGGCGGTGGCCTGCCTGTTTCCGAGGGTTATTGTGCCTGTCTTGTCGAGCAGGAGCACATCAACATCTCCCGCAGCCTCAACAGCGCGTCCGGACATGGCAATTACATTTGCCTGGATCAGCCTGTCCATACCTGCGATTCCTATGGCGGAGAGGAGTCCGCCTATTGTTGTAGGTATCAGACAGACAAGCAGCGATACCAGCGCGACGATGGTGACAGGACTGCCTTGTCCCGCAGCCGCCACGCTGAAGATCGAAAATGGCAGCAGCGTTGCCGTCGCAAAGAGGAAGATTATCGTCAGACCTGCAAGAAGAATATCGAGCGCTATCTCATTCGGCGTCTTCTGCCGCTTTGCTCCCTCCACCATCGATATCATCCTGTCGAGGAATGTTTCTCCAGGGTTGGCTGTGATCCTCACGATGATCCAGTCGGAAAGCACTAGCGTACCGCCTGTAACCGCGCTTCTGTCGCCTCCGCTCTCACGGATTACCGGCGCGCTTTCGCCTGTTATGGCGCTTTCATTGACCGATGCAACGCCGGCTACAATCTCGCCGTCGCCGGGTATGATATCTCCTGCCTCGACGAGGACGCAATCGTCCTTCCTCAGCTGAGATGACGGAATCGGTGAAACCTTCGCATCTTTATCAGGCTGCGCTAGCTTCTTCGCCTGCACGTCCTTTCGCGAACTGCGAAGGGCATCGGCCTGCGCTTTGCCGCGACCCTCGGCCACGGATTCCGCAAAATTTGCAAACAGCACGGTAGCCCAGAGCCAGATGGAGATATGCAGTATGAATCCGGGCGATTCGCTGCCCGGAACCAACAAGGACCGGACAAATAAAAGAGTGCTAAGGATGCTGCCCACCTCAACGACGAACATTACAGGATTGCGTACCTGTTTCATCGGATTCAGTTTTATAAATGAATCTATCAGCGCCCGCCTGATTATCTGCGGATCGAAAAGGCTCGCTTTTTTCTTTTTATTAGTCATGGAATAAGCCTCCCTATTACTTGAAAAGCATCAGGTGCTCAGCTATCGGCCCAAGCCCCAGCGCTGGAAAGAATGTAAGCGCGCCTACGATTATTATCACAGCTACAAGCAGGACGACGAACAGGGGCGTGTGGGTCGGCAGCGTGCCTGTGCCCGGTGGCACGTATTTTTTGCCGGCCAGGGACCCCGCAATGGCCAGCATCGGCACCATCGTCCAAAACCTGCCGAAGAGCATTGAGACTCCTCCCAGCGTGTTGTAGAAAACCGTGTTTGCACTCAGGCCGCCGAAGGCGCTGCCGTTATTGTTAGACATGGATGAGAACGCATAAAGCATCTGCGAGAACCCGTGGGGTCCCGGATTCGAAATCCCTGCAACTCCCGCAGGTGTTACAGATGCAATTGCAGTCCCCAGCAAGCTGAAGCAGCAGGGTATCAGGATGACAATCGCGGCCATCTTAACTTCAAAGGCCTCAATCTTCTTGCCGAGATATTCAGGAGTGCGCCCAACCATCAGGCCTGCAACAAAAACAGCCACGAGTGCGAATGCTACCATGCCGTAAAGACCTGATCCAACCCCGCCGAAGACGATCTCACCCAATTGTATGAGGACCATCGGCACCATGCCTCCCAATGGGCTGAACGAGTCGTGCATCGAATTGACCGAGCCGTTTGACGCGGCTGTTGTTGCCGTCGCCCAGATGGCGGAGTTTGCCACGCCGAATCTAACTTCCTTGCCCTCCATATTGCCGCCGGATGCATTGACACCTATGGCCGAGAGAAGCGGATTCCCAGCCTGTTCCGCTGCGTAACAAATTAGGAGCAGCGGGATGAAAATGACGAACATCGTAGCAAGCAATGCCCACCCCTGCCGTTGATCTTTTACCATCCTGCCGAACGTATAGCATAGGGCTGCAGGAATAAGAAGGATTGCGAGCATCTCTACGAAATTAGAGAGCGGAGTGGGGTTTTCGAATGGATGGGCCGAATTGACGTTAAAGAAGCCGCCTCCGTTGGTGCCGAGTTGCTTTATCGCAATCTGCGAGGCTGCCGGACCGAAAGGAATCGTCTGTTCTTTGAGCTCGGCTCTTTCGGTTACAGGATTGCCCTTGTCGTCCTTGATCGGGTTGCCCTTCTCGTCAAGCTTTGGATTGTCATATGTAATTGTCTGAACAGCGGACACATTCTTATACGGGCTGAAGCTCTGCACGACTCCCTGCGACACCAGGAAAATTGCCACTATAAAGGACAACGGCAGAAGTATGTAGAGCGTCGAACGTGTGAAATCGACCCAGAAATTGCCTATCGATCCAGCTGTGCGGCGGGTAAAGCCGCGTATTACCGCAACGAGGACAGCCATCCCCTGCGCTGCTGAAACGAAATTCTGCACTGTTAGCCCCGCCATCTGGGTCAGATAGCTCATAGTAGATTCGCCGCCGTACGACTGCCAATTGGTATTTGTGATGAAGCTGACCGCGGTGTTGAATGCTAGATCCGGCGAAACGCCGGAAAAATTCTGCGGATTAAGCGGCAGGATTCCCTGAAAGCGCATAAGCGCATACAGCACGAACAGGAAGCCGAATTTGAACAGGATCGCTGCAGCCGCATACGTTTTCCACGACATTTCATCAGCTGTATTAATCCCAAGAAGCCGATAAATCAGCATTTCAAACGGGCGGAGAATGCGATTGAGCCCGCAGGGTTCGCCTTCATATATCTTAGCCATATAAATGCCAAGAGGCTTGACAAGGGCGATGAGGACCCCCAGATAGAGCGTTATTTGCAGTATGCCGCTTGTCGTCATGAGAATATCTCCGGCTTCATAAGGGCTAAGACAAGGTATATCAGCAGTCCGACGGCTACTATGCCGCTTATCCAATACAAGGTTTCCATTTTTGTCCTCCTATTTTACCTTTTCGGCAGCTATTACCAGCAGCCAGGTGAGTCCAAAAAAAAGCACGACAATCCCAATATAAATCAGGTCCATAGGCACCTCCATGCATTAAGTGTATCAACATCGAAAATCAAATAGGTGTAAAGAAGATGGCTCAGGGTGTAAAAATAATGCAAAAATGAGTAGTCTGCGCGGAGTGTCAAAGAGGCAGTGACTCAATGTGCACATTCAACACGGCTGTAGGCTTTGGTAACCCATATGCCCTGATATATACTAATAGGGCAGGCCGCAAATTATTTTATCGGGAGGTTGTGATGGCTAAATTTCTTTTTGTTCTGAGCAGGGGCACAGATGACCCGGTTCGCGCCACGCGCTGCATTCATCTTGCGAAAGTTGCAAAAGAGGAAGGGCATGAAGTAAATGTATTTCTTATTGAGGACGGTGTTATGATTGCAAAGATCGGCATGGTCGATTTCATGAGATCGCCAACCGGAGATGAACTTAAGCCACTTCTGGACTACCTGATCAAAGCAGAGGTGCCTATGCTTGTCTGCACTCCATGTGCCAATGCCAGGCATCTGGGAGATGAAGACCTGATAAAAACCGCGCGTTTCGAGAAGGCTACCAAGCTGATTGCCCTGGCTGCTGAATCGAAGGTATTAACCTTCTAGATAGCGGGATATTATCGCGGTATCTAGAAATGCTGAAGAAGATCAGACTGGTTAACCATAGCTTGGTGGGGCATAACTCATGATGAAGGCTTCGGACCTGTTCGTCAGGCAGCTTGAAGAAGAGGGGGTTGAATATATCTTCGGCCTGCCTGGAGAGGAAAATCTTGATTTTCTTGAGTCTCTTCGCACTTCGTCAATAAAAGTAATAATTACCCGGCATGAGCAGGCTGCGGCCTTTATGGCAGCAACTTATGGAAGGCTTACAGGTAAGGCTGGCGTATGTTTTTCTACTCTTGGACCCGGGGCGACCAATCTTGTGACTGGCATCGCCCATGCACAGCTTATCGGCGCGCCGCTAATTTCAATTTCCGGGCAAAAGGCTCTCAGGGAGAACTGGCAGGCTAGGTTCCAGCTTTTAAACGTAGTGGAGGTGATGGAGCCGATTACTAAAAAGTCGGTCTCCATTGTGGATCCAGCCACCGTGCCTACGATTCTCCGCAATGGGTTCAGGCTTGCTGAGACTGAACGCCCTGGAGCAGTGCATATTGAGCTGCCCGAGGATGTAGCCGAAAGTCAGACGGATGCTTATATCCAAAAGCGGGGCGATCTGCAAAGGCCGGCGCCCCACCCGGAGTCTGTCCGGTTGGCTGCGGATCTGATCAACAAGGCGCAGCATCCTTTAATTATTATTTCGGCAGGCGCAAACCGGAACAGAATCAACGAGCACTTGACGCAATTTATTGAAAATACAAGTATTTACGCTGTTCATACGCAAATGGGCAAGGGTGTCCTGAGCGATGAATCGCCATATAGCTTGTACGCAACCGGAATTCATAAGCGGGATTATGTAAACTGCGGCATCGACAGGGCTGATGTGATCATCACAATAGGATACAATATTGTCGAATATCCTCCTTTTGTCTGGAATTCGCATCTTGACAAGCAAATCATCAATATCGATTACGCCGAGGCTGAAATCGACCGGTATTTCAATCCTGCCATAGATATCGTTGGAGATATATCGGCGGGGCTGGCCCAGCTTGCAAAGCTGGTGATTCCAAGAGGTAAGGATGATTTTTTTCAATCTGTTAGGAGGTTGCTGGATAAAAAACTTGCTCCCGGCGTCTCGCCCCAATATCCACTAACACCGCAAGAAGTCGTATGGAAGGTTCGTGCGGCGATGAGGCCTGATGATATTGCAGTATTTGACAATGGCATATATAAGCTTTGGTTTTCCCGACTCTACAGAACGTATTTGCCAAATACCTTCCTGGTGGACAACGCACTTGCGTCAATGGGTGCGGGTTTGCCGTCCGCGATTATGACAGCGATGCTAAAGCCATCCAGTAATGTGTTGGCTATAGTGGGAGATGGCGGGTTTATGATGACATCCTGTGAAATAGAGACAGCTCTTAGATATAAAGTGCCGCTGACAGTCTTAATACTAAATGATAATGCCTTTGGTTTTATCAAATGGAAACAACAAAGTAAGGACTTTCCCAGCTTTGCCCTTGACTACTCAAATCCTGATTTTGTCAAATATGCTGAAAGCTTTGGTGCTGTAAGTATGAAAGTCAGACCGGATGATGATCTTGCAGAATTGTTGAAGAAGGCTTTCTTGTTGAAAAAACTGGTTTTTATTGAGTGCCCTATCGACTATTCGCCAAACTATGAGACTTTTTCGAAGGAACTGTCCAATATAGTTTGCGAGATATAAGTATAGATTTTATTGTTTTTCCTTGGTTAAAGCGGATTTGCTCCAGAATTGGAAAGCCGCCTTATTCAGCAGCTCTCGCTTCTGCTATTTAATCTAGAAAAAACTCTTTCATTTCAGATAAAAAGTATGTACAATAACCTCATGCCAAATTATGATCAAGCTTCGATTATGGAGGCGAGATGAGTCGTAAAGTTAAGATGACAGCGGCGAAAGCTGAAAAGAGGCAGCAGAAAATAGATGCAGACATACTTTCGGATGTTTTCCCAAAGGTAAAGCATATAAGTATTAATATGACCTACAATCAGACTGGCGTTTTGGAGCCTTTGTCAAGGGCGATAAATTACTACCCCGGCAGCGCAGCTATTTTCAGGATGCATTGTCTGTGTTCAGATTGCGTAGAGGGCGGTTTTGAGTTTTCAAAGATAATAAAATCGATGGTCAAAGCCAGAAAGACTGTTTTGAAGGGAAAAATAGGCTGCGACAGCTGCTCATCGCCCGAATGTGCTGATGTGTCTTATATTATTCAGGTCAAATATTTCTAAGACGCACTCCTGTCCTGACGGCCTCTATTAACACTGTCCGCATTTTATATTTGTGATGCTCACTATCTTGTGAGCGTCATCACATATGCTTTGGCCGAAACGGGTTATAAATAGTTAGATCATGAGTTGATTGCCTCAGGAGGGTTCATATGGTCCTGCCTAATCTCGGGTTGATGTCAATGGGAATTACGGCTCTGTTCGTCGGACTGTTTCTAACCGTAAAAGATCATGAGGAAAAAAGCAAATTCAGATGCAAGAAGTGCGGTGAAACTGATATGCATACGAATGCCGGCCGCATTTATTGCAAGAACGGTCACCGGGTTATCGTTGACAAATAACCACCCTCATACGCTGATATATATGATGGCATTTAATCAACGAAAGGGGTAAATGAAGCTAAAAGGGATTACTCAGCAATAACAAGACCTGCTTTATTGTTTCTCACCCAAACAACACTGGCTTTCATTATAGGGCTAGCGCTTATGTTTACCGTCTTGCCGCGTTTTAGTTTTGCGCCTGTCATAATGCCAAAACCGCTCTCACTTATGTCGATTATATCGCAATCCCAACTAGCGCCGGCCTCATCGAAAATCTGCGTTGCCAACTTACATTTGAATCTCGGCCAAAACCTTTCTTCGTCATAAATATCTTCGAGCTTTTGAAATTTCTCGTGATCAAGAAAATGCATACCATCTCTCCTTCTTGCTGCCGGAGCTAATTAGTTACTTTTAGTCCAGCCATATTTCCATTGCACCATATAACCTTTGCCTTAGTTTTTGGTTCCAATATCTGAACCACATCTCCGGCCCTGAGCTTGGCATTCGTAATAATGCCGAAGCCGCGTCCGCTCATGTTGATGATCCTGCAATCCCAGCTTTCTCCCCATGGAACGGAAATCATGGTAGACAGGTCGCACTTGACCCTGGACCATGCCCTTAATTCACCGGTTGTCAAGCCGCTTGAAAGTTCTTCCATAGTTCCTCCTCTTCAGGCACACCCCCTCCTCAATATTCTATCCTACTTTAGAGATGAAGTAAATTGCAAAAATTCCATTTGGTCTCTGAGTGCAAAGAGTTCAACCCTGCAATAATTAGAATTAATCTTTTAAATCATGATGTTACTTGCAATAAAATCACTATTTGCATGCAGTCGCCGGCTTCTTTATGCCGCTGCCAGTGTGAATAGAGACCTTAATGTTGCATATTTCGCAAGTAAACGGCAGTCCGTCCGGACATTAAGGATAACACGACAGCATTTGAACTTGTAACGAGAAAACATTTAATATTGTTTTCCTGGAATTGCATACGATTGACACAAAGTTTCGGCTTGCTGTTGAATAAATCATCAAGCCATAATGCCGTCCCAGTAAGATATGGACATTAATGCTCTCGATTCCGCTTTGTATCATTTGATAAATCAAGGCACTGCAAACGGTGTCTTTGATCTGCTTATGCCTTTTCTGAGCGCGAAGGGGTATACGCTGATTTTGCCCTATGCCGCATATATGCTTTGGTGTGCATATAAACAAAAAAGGAGCGGAAATGTTGAAATTTGGAACCTCGCCTTATGGACTATCGCGGTTTCAGTCTCGTCTTTATTGCTTGCCGACTGGATTTCGAATGATTTGAAGCCCATCTTTGGCAGGATTAGACCATGTCATGTCGAGGATGGAGCGAGGCTTCTAGTTGGATGTACACAATCTGCAGCAATGCCATCCGGCCATGCAGCCAATTCATTTGCCTATGCATTGCCGCTTTTCTTTATGACACGACGATTCATGGGCTTGGCATGCAGAGTTTACCCTTTGGCGCTTGCTGGACTTGTTGCTTATTCCCGTCCATATGTGGGCGTTCATTACCCTGGTGATATTATTGCTGGTGCGATCTTGGGGATTGCCACTGCAACTCTTGTTATGTCCATGTTTTTTTACGCAAGAATAAAGTATACCCCAAGGCCGTATTTAACAGTGCTATATGGATCCTTGTTTGTCCTCAGCGTATTTAGGATCTACTATATAATCCATGGCCCGCTGGATCTGGGCCCTGATGAGGCGCATTATTGGGAATGGTCGCGGCATCTTGATCTGAGCTATTACTCAAAAGGGCCCCTGATAGCCTATCTAATCGCCCTGGGTACGGCTGTTTGCGGCGACACAGTTTTCGGAGTAAGATTCCCAGCCGTGATCTTTTCAGCTATGTCCAGCCTGATTATTTTCAGGCTCGTTTGCAAAATGTATCAAAACGAGGCGGTTGCGCTCTGGTCTGCGCTGATCTATCAGGTCATTCCCCTGTTTGCTGCGTTTTCAATCATTTTCTCAATCGATTCGCCTTTTCTGTTTTTATGGATATTATCTCTTCTCCTTTTTCATAGAGCAGTTTACGATGCCGAAAATGAAGGATATGGGGCCTGGATAGTGCTCGGCATTTCTCTCGGCTTTGGATTACTGACCAAATATACGATGTTTTTTTTCCATCTCGCCATGTTTCTTTTTCTAGCCATGTCAGAAAAAAAATATCTTCTGAAGACTATCAAGCCATACGCCGCAGCGCTGATCAGCATGTTAGTCTTCAGCCCTGTCATAATCTGGAATGCCAGGCACGACTGGGTGACTATTCGACATACAGCAGGTCAAGCCCATATAGCAGAGGGATTCAATATTTCGATGCGCAGCCTGGGAGAGTTCATTGGCTCTCAGATCGGTATCGTTAGTCCATTGATTTTCATGCTAATGCTTTACGCACTATATAAACTATATAAGTCAAAGAAAGACTATAGGCCTGTTTTCTTAGCTGCCTTTTCTGTACCGATTATTGTGTTTTTTACCCTGAAGAGTGTACAGGGCAAAGTGCAGGCAAACTGGGCAATGACGGGTTATATTACCGGCATAATTGCCATGGCTTGGTTTTGTTTGACGGAAGGGGATGCAAATAATGTAAGGCGAAAGAAAATTTTTCTTTGGGCAGGAGCCATCTCGGCGATGATCGTGACTGCAATCGGCTATTATCCTTCTGTCATCAAGCTGCCTGTAAAGCTCGATCCGACGGCACGATTGAGAGGATGGCATCAACTTAGGCAGGAGATTAGCCCAATATACGGTACACTATCCGCCCAGGGTCCGGTGCTTCTTTTTTCGGACAGATATCAAATATCTAGTGAGATGGCATTTTATGTTGAAGGACATCCTGCAACGTACAGCATAAATCTCGGCAGGCGAATGGACCAATATGATCTATGGCCCGGCATGAATGAAGTTGCTGATCGCCTTCGGCGTGAAGCCGGTAGCGAGCTGGTTAATATAAACGGCATTTACGTAACGTGGGGCGATAGCAACGTGCCATCACCAGTAGCAAAGGCATTTGAAAGGTGCGACAGACGATTGATGCGAGTCTATGATAAAGGGATTGAGCTGCGCGTTTATTCCGTTATGATCTGCTATAATTTTAGAGGCTTTGAAAACAGGCCTATTGAAACATACTAGGAGCGGCAATGACAGTATCTGTAGTGGTGCCTTTATACAATGAAGAAGAAAATGTGGAAATGCTTGATGACCGGCTCAGAGAAACTTTAACGGATATAGGAAGCGATTACGAAATTGTCTATGTGGATGACGGCAGCACAGACAAGACCCTGCAACTGCTGGAAGAGCTTCAGAAGAAAGATCCGCATATAGTAGTCCTCAGCTTGCGCAGAAATTTCGGTCAGACGGCAGCCTTTGCAGCAGGCTTTGATTTCGCTCGCGGTGATATTGTGGTCACTATGGACGGTGATCTTCAAAACGATCCTAAAGACATACCTAGGCTTCTCGATGCGATCAAGGATTGCGACCTCGTGAGCGGCTGGCGAAAAAAAAGAAAAGATGACTTTTTGCGAACCTTTCTCTCCAAAATAGCAAACGGGCTGATCAGCAAGGTGACCGGTGTCCGGTTGCACGACTATGGCTGTTCTCTTAAGGCGTATCGCCGAGATGTTGTTAAGAATCTCAAACTCTATGGCGAAATGCACAGATTCATACCAGCTGTGGCGAGTTGGTACGGTGTAAGGATTGCGGAAATAGAAACGACTCACCACCCTCGTTTAAGGGGAAAATCCAAAGTTGGGATGTCAAGGACTATCAAGGTTCCGCTTGATCTTGTGACTGTTAAATTCCTGCAGAGTTTTTCTACCAAGCCCATTCAGTTTTTCGGACCTCTAGGTCTCTTTTTTGGGCTTGCAGGAATGGCGGTATCGTTATACCTGACGGCGACAAAATTTCTCAAGGGCATCGACATTGGCGGAAGGCCGCTCCTGCTGCTGGGTGCTTTGCTGATAATAGTCGGCATACAATTCATAGGCATGGGCCTGCTCGGCGAGATGATAGTCAGGGTCTATCATGAAAGCCAGAAGAAGCCTATATACACCCTCAAAAAAATCCTGGGTCCCGGACGGTAATACGGGCAAATCGGCCAATAAAATTATCCTTTTATTACTGAAGATTGCAGTCAGCTCGGCGCTGCTGATCTATCTACTTTCTAAGGTGGGCGGGATGGCAGTCCTCGAGACCGCAATTTTGCTTTCACCTCTGCATTTCGGATCCGCAGTAATACTATATCTTGTTGCATCCTATCTTTCATCAATGAGGTGGCAGCTGCTAATCCCTCAGCCGGTGAAAACAGGCAGACTTTTTTCAATGTACATCATAGGGTCTTTTTTTAATGTATGCCTGCCTGGAATCATAGGAGGCGATGCGATAAAGGCTTTTTATCTCAGTAAGGAACTTCAGTTGAATGCATCATCAGAGCATAGCGATCAAGGCAAGGGCGCTGTATCAATAGCGGTTGCTTCGGTTTTTATGGATCGTTACATCGGCCTGGCCGCATTGTTGTTCATTGGCTTGGCCGCATGCCCGGCGGGCATGGAAATACTTGCAAGGGCATCGGTGTCATGGGTCTTGCCGGTCATCTTTGCCTGTTTCATTGCTGCCAGCGTTGTACTATTCAGAGTGCGGTTTGGTGGACGTATAAAGTTCCTTGAGGGTGTTTACGGTGCGTTTGACTATTATTTTTCGAAACGGCATGTGCTTTCCCGCGGTTTCGCATATTCACTGGTAATTCAAATGGCAGGCATTGCGGCTGTGTACATACTCGCCCGCGGCCTTTCAATCGATGTCAGCATCGTATCAATTCTGGTCTTCCTCCCTTTAATAATCCTGATATCTATGGTTCCGGTCTCAATCTCAGGTCTGGGCATAAGGGAGGGGGCTTTCGTATTTTTTTTAGGAACTATGGGAATCGCGGCAGATAGAGCAATGACACTCTCCATCCTCTGGTTTCTTTCCGTTATTGTTGCAAGTTGTTGGGGATTTGTTGAATATCTACGATTTAAGCATCTTTTTAGCAGCGGCGTAGAATAGCAACCTTTTCAGATCCGACAGGTTTTCCTTGAAGGCATAAGTGTCGTAGAACTCTTGCAGGCTGAGCAGTTGAACAGTATCGGTCAGAGGCAGTTCGTATTTCTTTATTATCCCATTTGCGATAAATCCTATGTCTTCTCGCCTTTCACGCAGAGGAGGAACTAAAATGATCTTTGGTTTAAGTGCGCGTAACAGTGCTTTTGAAAAATTTTCCTCTTGAGCCTCTGCCTCAAGGTTCTTGCGGGATGTTAGTATGAACAGTACATCCGGATATGAGGCCTTGATATTTTTGGATCGGTAATAATCGATGCGTGTTATTATCTCAGCCAGTCTTTCCTGGAGAGGCATAGGCATCTTGTCGATATTCTTAAGCATTATCATGCCGCCATCCGCAAGGTCAAAAGCCCCCTTGTGCTGGTCCGAGCCCCAGAACCCTCCGCCGGACCCGAAAAGTTCTTCTTCGAGAGTGTCCGTATTAACTGTATCGCAATGAAACGCGAGAAATGGCTTGCTATTCCTCGGATTTTCCGGATGGTCATGCAGTGCAACGGCAAGCAATCTTTTCCCTACCCCAGCTTCTCCCCATACGAGGAAATTATGCTCTAGACCGCTATCTGTAAATGCATCATTAAGCAGCCTCAGCATAGGGGCTGATGTTGTCAGAAATTTAACCTGATGCTCATGAAATGAACCGGCAATGGCAAGAAGTCGAGCGGCCAATTCTTGCATATCGAATTCCTCGCAGGCACACTCGAACCTTTCGACGATATCAGCAAGCAGCTCCTCAGTGTCGCTTTCTGTGATCCTGAAATACCGTTTATTAAACTGCTTCAGGTTCTCCTGTGCGAGTACGCCAGCCGGGAACAATATGGATTGCGCTATCTGTTCTGCAGTTTCGGCGAGATGGTACAATTGTGACGCTGTATGGGCTGTCGATAACCTTGTAGGTGCCGGCAGCTCATGATCCTTTAATGTATCGGAAAAGCGCTCAGCCTTGATAAGACCAATTATATCCCGGTATAGCTGTGGAAGAGATAAAACATTATCCAGCATTGATATATGGTTGCTGCGAAAAAGCCTGTTTTCAAGAAATGCCCTATCCTCGATGGATAGCTTGAGCAGCAGCGGAATGAGACGATGGTATTCCGGACGCTCGCCAAGCATAAGCAGCATGCCCAATACCGGTATAAGGGCAGCGAAGAAGACCTCTCCCGACTCAGCAACCGGGGATATTTCGTTGACGCGGATGGCAGCTTCTCCTGCAAGTACAGCGCTGCACCAGAGTTTGAGGGATACTTCATCATCTAGTAACTGGCCGTGCTGGACGATTTCTGATTCAATTGCATTTGCACCAAGCAAGGACACGGCCTGAGATATAACGGTAACTTCTGATCTTAATGATGCTGCAGAGAGCTTGCGCAGAAGCGAAAAATGCAATCCAGGGTCGTATTGAATCAGCCCTGATATGGACTGCAGGGATTTTTTATCGTCCTGGAGTGCCGCCGATATTTTCAGAACCGTGTGTTTGAAAACAGGCACTTTCATCTAATGCTATAATAATACAATGCTGTTTAAAGAGCAAGATTACGACGTCATTGTCGTTGGCGCGGGACACGCCGGATGTGAGGCAGCTCTAGCCGCAGCACGCCTTGGACTTGAGACCTGCATCTTTACAATAAATCTGGATACCATTGCACAACTTTCATGCAATCCTGCCATCGGAGGTCTGGCCAAGGGCCATCTTGTACGCGAAATCGATGCGTTGGGCGGCGAAATGGCGAAAGTTGCCGACAAGTCTGGAATTCAATTCAGGATGCTCAATCTCTCTAAAGGTCCTGCAGTATGGTCACTGAGATCTCAGGCGGACAGAATGCTTTATCGGAACCACATGAGGCATGTTCTTGAAACACAGCCTCATCTTACGATAAAGCAGGGCATGGTCGAGAAAATAATTGCTGATGGCGGCATGGTGCAAGGCGTACATACTTCTCTTGGCGTGCAATATGGAGCGGGTGCAGTGATAGTAACAACGGGCACTTTTTTGAAAGGGTTGATTCATATAGGAATGGAAAACTTTCAGGCAGGCAGGGCTGGAGAGTTTGCTTCAGTCGGCCTTTCTGATTCCCTTCGCGAGCTTGGCATCCAGCTTGGCAGGCTGAAAACCGGCACACCGCCTCGTCTTGATGCGCGAAGCATCGATTTCTCCAAAACCACTGCGCAGTGGGGCGATGACCCTCCAGTTCCTTTTTCGTACTCTACCGAAAAGATAAGCAACCAACAGTTGCCGTGCTATATAACATATACAAATTCATCGACTCATGAAGCAATACTCAGCGGACTGGACAGGTCTCCGCTGTACAGCGGCCGTATCCGCGGAGTTGGCCCGAGATACTGCCCATCTATAGAGGATAAGGTTGTAAGGTTTGCTGAAAAAGAGCGGCACCAGATATTTCTCGAACCTGAGGGGCTTGAGACAACTGAATATTATGCGAATGGGATATCGACGAGCCTGCCTTATGACATTCAGGTCAGGATGGTCAGGACCATCGCAGGACTTGAAGACGCTGTTATTATGAGGCCGGCGTATGCCATTGAATATGATTTTGCGTATCCTACGCAAATCAAACATACACTCGAAACAAAATCTGTGAAGGGGCTTTTCTTAGCCGGGCAGATAAACGGCACTTCCGGATACGAAGAGGCGGCTGCCCAGGGTCTAATAGCAGGTATCAATGCAGCTATGAGAATACAATCGCGTGAGCCGGTCATTCTCGGGCGCGACGAGGCATACATCGGTGTTCTCATCGACGACCTTGTGACCAAAGGCACGAAAGAACCATACCGCATGTTTACATCGAGGGCTGAGTACCGGCTTTTGCTGAGGCATGATAACGCCGACTTCCGGCTTATGGAAAAAGGGCATGAGATCGGTTTGATATCAACTTCTTCAATCGGCTGCTTCAGGGAAAAGAAGCATCTTTTGGAGAGTGAACTCGCAAGACTTCGATCTGAGCGAATAAAACCGTCACAGCCACTTAATGAGGCTCTTTCGGCGCTCGGCACTGCCCCTGTTGTCGGGGATATAACTCTAGATAAGTTATTGAAGAGGCCTGAAGTAGGGTATCAGCATATTCGCGAATGGGCACCCTCGCCGAAAGGACTTAATACAGAGATTGAAAGCCTTGTTGAGATTAATGTCAAGTATGAAGGCTATATTCAGAGGCAGATGGATGCAGCAGAAAAGCTGAAAAGACTCGAGACCAAGAAAATACCGAGAGAATTTGACTATAAGTCTACTCCCGGACTGTCGCGAGAAATAGTTGAGAAGCTATCCGAGGTTCAGCCGGAGACGCTCGGACAGGCATTGCGAATTCCTGGTATTACACCGGCTGCGGTGTCCATAATATTAGTGGCGGTTGAAGGATTTTGGAGAAGAACCGGAAAATCCTGATTAGCGGGTTGCAAGATCTGGGCATTGAACCTACCGATTATTTGATCGAACAATTCATTGTGTACCTAAATGAACTCAATAAATGGAACAAGGTCTACAATTTAACTGCAATAACTGTTGATGAGGAGATAATCGTCAAGCATTTTCTTGACTCACTTTTGTTTATAAAAGCGTTGCCGAAACCGATATCTACAATTTGCGATGTTGGAAGCGGGGGAGGATTTCCGGGACTTCCCATAGCATTGGTCAGGCGAGACCTGCTGATCACGCTTCTGGAGCCTTCGAGGAAAAAGAGTGCCTTCCTCAGGCAGATGCGAAGGCTTTTGCATCTCGAGAATGTCGAAATTCTTGAGTGCAGGGCCGAAGAAGTTGTCGAAAGCGAATTTGATGTTGTCATTACACGCGCAACATTTACTATAGCTGACATGCTGAGTAAGGCCGGACATCTCGTGCGGAGCGGCGGATGCCTTATTTTGAGTAAAGGGCCGAAATATGATAATGAGATCAATGAGCTGCCTGAGACAGTGTGTCTTAAGGTCACTGCCATGCAGCTAACCTGCGGACTTGCCGTGCGAAATTTGGTAAAAATTATGAACACATAAATTGACTTGCTGCAGAAACTTAAGGTATTTTAATAATTCACGGGGCGTAGCGCAGCCTGGTAGCGCACCTGCCTTGGGCGCAGGGGGCCGGAGGTTCGAATCCTCTCGCCCCGACCAAACGATCAAAGTTCGAGGTCTATTTCAATTTGTCGCCTGGGGACACCGGACTTTGCGAAAGCTTTGTATTTATTGCGCCTGTAGCTCAGCTGGATAGAGCAACTGCCTTCTAAGCAGTGGGCCAGGGGTTCGAGTCCCTTCAGGCGCGCCAACTTATGACGCTTAAGAATTGGCTATCAGTCAAGATAGGGGCAGTTCGCCTGCGGTATGCTGCTAAAACTCGGCTGAAGATGCCAATATGGTGGATGTAGCTCAATGGCAGAGCACTGGACTGTGGCTCCAGGTGTTGCGGGTTCGAGCCCCGTCATCCACCCCAAGTCTTCCCATAAATCATTTAGACATGTTTTGTATTCTTTGACTGAAGATATTTTCCCCGCTGATTGAGTTTCAGTTCCAACCCAATGTCATTTCATTATTCGAGCAAGTGCCAGTCTGACTTTAATAAACATAGCCGGCATGTAACCTTTGCATAAGCGCCACGTCTCAATTAATAGAGAGAAAAATGAAAGGAGGTGAGAATATAATGAGATTTGGGAGAATCATAGTTGCGCTTGTATTAGCTGCTATGTGTGCTTCAACAGCATGGGTGTGCAGCGCATATGCGCATGACATTGGTGCTCATGGCTATCAGCAGGATATGGCGCACAGACATGCCTTGGCTAAAGCAATCGGGATTACGGAAGAGCAGAAGGCACAGATGAAAGACATTCTGCAGAAATATCGGCCAGCTTTTCAGTCTCTGAGAAAACAGTATCGTGAAGAGAAGCATGTGTTGCATAAACTGACATATGCTGATTCGATCAATGAGTCTGCTATCAGGGAGCAGACTTCAAAGATTTCGCAGGTCGAATCCAGCATGGCAATTCAGAGAGCGCATCTTATTCATGATTTGCGCAGTGTGCTGACTCATGAGCAATTGCAGAAGCTGTCGGAAATTGCTAAGCACAGGGTTGACGCACAAACAGACAGATACCTTTTTCGATTTGCCGGAGCTGGTAAAGAGGAGTAGACTTTAGTTTACATGAATGCACCACAACAGGTGCCAACCGATGAACGCCTCATCAGCGCTGCACTTATGGGTGATGATGAGGCGTTTGCCGAACTGGTCCGTAGACATAAAAATAAAATATTCAGAATTGCTGCACGCTTGATTGGTGATGACGATGAACTGGACGATGTCTGTCAAGAGACGTTTATCAAGGCATATGAAAACCTGGGGAAATTCAGGGGCGATGCTTCTTTTGAGCATTGGTTAACAAAGATTGCCGTGAATGTTTGTTATGATGCATTGAGAAAGCGCAGACGAAAGCGCGATAATGTACCTTTGGACAGCATTGCCTTTGCGGCAGCCGGCACGCAGTCAGACGAGGCAGTATCCGGAGACGAGGATTGGCGAATTCTCCAGGGTGCCCTGTCTAAATTGCGTCCTGAGGAAAGAATGATAATTACGCTTTTGAACATGGAAGAAAAGTCGGTTCGGGAAATATCAGCCCTTACAGGATGGAGTGAAGCCAATGTAAAGGTGCGGGCGCATAGGGCGAGAAAGCAACTTAAAAGAATTTTGGAGGATGACAGTGAAGGGCGATAATAATTTTGAGGAGTTAGAACGGCTTTTTGCAGCTGCCCGCAAGAGGTATCACTATGATGAAACCCTTGAAAACGGCTTTGAAGCTCGTGTCCTTGCAAAAATCAGAGGGCAGTACAATTCTAACTTTTTTTTCAATTTGTGGGCATGGAGACTTATTCCTGCCCTGGCATCCATTGTTCTTATATTGGGAGCCTGCACTTATATAGCTGAACATCAACAGTTAGTTGGACTCGGCCCAATAGCCGGAGTAAACAGCGAAGAATCATTGATTGTTGCATATTTAACAGGTGAATGAATTGAAAGGATGGAAAGCAATCATCGGCATTGTCCTGGTTTTTCTTCTCGGCATGATGGGTGGCGCACTTACGATGCACATGTTTGAGCAGAAGAAGATATATAATATGATGAACGGCGATCCGGCAGCAACAAAAGAATATGTTGTTACCCGGCTCAACCGTGAACTAAATCTGGATAGTGCACAACTTAATAAGCTTCGTGATATTGTGCACGAAACTCATTCAGAAATGCGGGAGGTGCGCCGGCAGATAAAACCTCAGATAGAAGAAGTGCTGAAACGGTCGCAGGATAAAGTCCGCGCAATTCTCAGGGCTGATCAATTAGCCAAGTTCGATAAAATTGTTGAGGCCAGAAAAAAAAGACATGAAGCAGAAGAAAATAGCAAGTGATAGGTAACAGTAAGTTGTTAATTCATCATAAGTAATCAGGAGGTCGGGATGAAAAAAGAAAAAAAACTCCAGTCGCTTATACTAGGCATGAGTTTTGTGCTGATTGGATGCATTAATCAAAGCGATGCCGGAGTAAATGTAAATGTTGGCGTTTTTGCTCCGCCGCCGGCGTTTGTAGTGCCTGCACCACCGCCGGTTGTTGTTGTTCCAGGCTCATATGTTTATTATGCACCGGGACTGGATGTGGATATTCTGTTTTATCACGGTTATTGGTGGCGGCCTTATGAGGGGCGCTGGTACAGGTCAAGAGGTTATAACGGGCCCTGGGGCTATGTGCGTGGAGAAAGAGTGCCGCGACCTATTGTCTCATTACCGCCTAATTACCGCCATGTGCCGCCGGGACATGAACGGATACCATACGGCCAGGTAAGAAGGAATTGGTCTAGATGGGAGAGAGAAAAGCATTGGGACAGACACGACCGGAAACAAGACTGGCACGAAGATAGAGGCAAGGGGTATGACCGCGGCATGCATCGCGGGCATGATGAGCACGGAGAGGGATATGGCAGAGGAGATAGGGGTCGTTATTAAACAACCTCGAAGAAAATGGATGGCGCTTGCAGCTGTTTGCCTTATAGCTGCAAGCGTCTGTTTATATTTTATATGGAAAGGCGCATCCGGCAAGCCGAAACAGGCAGCTGTTCGTGCGACGCCGGTTGTTACTTCAATTGCAAAGAAAGGCGACATCAGGATTTATATTACAGGGCTTGGATCCGTCACTTCGCTCAATACCGTCACGGTAAAAAGCCGGGTGGACGGGCAACTAATGAAAGTCCTTTTTAAGGAAGGGCAGATTGTAAGCAATGGACAGTTGCTGGCCGAAATAGATCCTAGACCCTTTGAAGCTCAGTTGACGCAGGCAAATGGACAGCTGTCGCGCGATCAAGCCTATTTGGACAATGCAATGCTTGATCTGAAACGCTACCAGACGCTCGCCGAGCAGGATTCTGTTGCGAAGCAGCAGCTTGATACCCAGGCTGCCCTCGTCAGGCAGTATGAAGGAGTTGTAAAGCTGGACCAGGGCGCGGTAGACAATGCCAGGTTGCAGCTGGTCTATTCCCGCATTAATGCTCCAGTTAGCGGCAGGATAGGGTTGCGCCTTGTTGATCCCGGCAATATCGTTCATGCAAGCGATACCAACGGCTTGGCAGTAATTACACAGCTTCAGCCGATCACTGTCATATTCCCCATTCCGGAAGACAATCTTCCGGCGCTCATGGAAAAGATGAAATCGAAAGGGCGGCTTGAAGTTGAGGCATATAACAGGGACCAGAGTCAGAAGCTCTCCGCCGGATCTCTTATGACTGTTGACAATCTAATAGATCCAACGACCGGCACCGTGAAGCTCAAGGCTGAGTTTGCAAACCAGAACAATGAACTTTTCCCCAACCAGTTTGTAAATGCACGTCTGCTCCTTGATACAAGACACGATGTGACTGTAGTGCCTTCTGCTGCCATTCAAAGAAGCCCGCAAGGTACATTTGTATTCATTCTGAAGGAGGACAAGACTGTTGCTATTCGTCCGGTAAAGGTCGGTCCCGGTGAAGCCGATATGGTATCGGTGGATGAAGGACTGGCTGCCGGTGATACAGTCGTTGTAGAAGGTGCGGAAAAGTTAAGGGATGGCAGCAAAGTCGAATTGCCGGCCACTGATCAGGGCGAAAAGGCCGGCCGCAAGAACCGGCAGAAATAGGCAATGAATCCTTCTCGCACTTTTATTCTCCGGCCTGTCGCGACTACTCTCCTCATGGCTGCAATACTGCTGGCCGGTTTTGTGGCATATCGGGAACTGCCGGTATCAGCGCTGCCGCAGGTAGATTATCCTACTATCCAGGTTGTTACATTCTATCCCGGCGCCAGCCCCGACGTCGCAGCATCGTCAATTACCGCGCCTTTAGAGCGCCAGTTCGGGCAGATGCCTGGTCTTAGACAAATGACGTCTACAAGCTCTGGAGGCAGCTCGGTAATCACGCTCCAATTCAGCCTGGATCTCAGCCTTGATGTCGCCGAGCAGGAGGTGCAGGCAGCAATCAACGCATCGGGAACCTTTCTGCCCAAGGACCTGCCGAATCCTCCGGTGTACAGCAAGGTAAACCCTGCTGATGCGCCTGTTCTGACTCTTGCGCTGACATCAAAGACCTTGCCCTTGTATCAGGTCGAGGACCTGGCCGATACCAGACTGGCTCAAAAAATATCACAACTGTCAGGTGTCGGTCTTGTAAGCATCAGTGGTGGCCAGCGCCCGGCAGTCAGGATCAGAGCCAATCCGACCGCCCTCTCAGCTTACGGGCTGACACTTGAAGACCTCCGCGCAGTTATTGGGGCCGCGAATGTCAATCAGGCGAAAGGCGGATTTGATGGGCCTCGGCAATCATCGATAATCGGGGCCAATGACCAGCTCACCTCAAGCAAGGATTATAAACCTCTTGTGGTCACTTACCGCAACAATGCCCCTGTCCTGATATCTGATGTGGCTGAAGTAATTGACAATGCCGAAAATGTAAAGCAGGCGGCATGGATGAATGATTCTCCTGCTGTGATCGTCAATATTCAGAGGCAGCCCGGTTCGAATGTCATAGAAGTCGTGGATCGGATCAAGAAGCTATTGCCCCAGCTTCAAAGCACGCTACCTGCTGCGGTCACTGTGTCTATACTTACAGATCGTACAACTACCATACGTGCATCCGTAGAAGACGTACAGTTCGAACTGATGCTGGCGGTTGCCCTTGTCGTGATGGTAATATTCATTTTCCTGCGAACACTGGCTGCAACTTCAATCCCCAGTGTCGCTGTGCCGCTGTCACTTGTCGGCACATTCGGCATTATGTACTTGCTTGGGTTTAGTCTGAACAACCTTACATTGATGGCCCTTACTATCGCGACCGGATTTGTTGTTGACGACGCCATAGTAATGATCGAGAACATAGCCCGCTATATTGAACAGGGCGAACCGCCGCTCAAAGCAGCGCTAAAGGGCTCTGAACAGATTGCCTTTACCATCATGTCACTGACAGTCTCACTTGTGGCCGTGCTCATTCCACTGTTATTCATGAGCGATGTCGTAGGAAGGCTTTTCCGTGAATTCGCGATTACCCTTGGAGTGACCATCGTTATCTCGGCAATTGTTTCACTGACGCTGACACCCATGATGTGTGCAAGATTGCTCAAGCACACTCCAGAGCAAAATCAGAAGAAGTTCTTTGTGGCTTCCCAGCGCATTTTTGACCGGATAATTGAATTCTACGGCAGAACATTGAAGTGGGTACTTGATCATCAGAAGCTGACATTGCTTGTGGCAGTTGCGACACTTGTTTTTACAATCATCTTGTACATAGCGATTCCAAAGGGCTTCTTTCCGGTGCAGGACACCGGGCTGATTATGGGAATTTCGGAAGCTTCCCAGTCGAGTTCATTTGATGCAATGGCCCGGAAGCAGCAGGAGATGGCCGCCCTTATTCTCAAGGATCCTGCAGTGCAGAGCCTGACGACATTCATTGGTGTTGACGGCACTAATACGACCCTGAATAGTGGCCGGGTGCTGATCAATCTGAAACCGCTGTCTGAGCGCGGCATTAGCGCGAGCGATACAATCAGGCGGCTGCAGCTTAAGATGGCAGAATTACATGGCATCACGCTTTTTATGCAGCCTGTCCAGGACCTGACAGTCGAAAGTCGGGTGAGCCGGACTCAATTCCAGTACAGCCTTGAAGATCCCAGCCTGGATGAGCTGAATGTCTGGACACCGAAGCTTGTATCAGCACTAAGCGCATTGCCGGAGCTGCGCGATGTGAGCAGTGACCTCCAGGATAAAGGTCTTCAGGCAATGATCACTATTGACCGCAACACTGCATCAAGACTTGGAATCACACCACAACTGATAGATGATACGTTGTATGATTCCTTCGGGCAGCGGCTGGTTTCGACTATCTTCACCCAGTTGAACCAATACCGCGTAGTGCTCGAAGTGCAGCCCGAATACAAGCTCAATCCCGGAAAACTTCAGCATATTTATGTACGGAGCAGCAGCGGAGGGGTCGCACCGTTAACTGCCTTTACACAGATCAGCGAAACAACAGGGCCCCTTCTAATTAACCACCAGGGCCAGTTTCCGGCTACCAATCTTTCATTCAATCTGGCACCGGACGCCTCGCTAGGAGACGCTGTCAAGGCGATAGAATCAGAAACGCAGAAGATTGGGATGCCCACAAGCATCAGGGGCAGCTTTCAGGGAACCGCGCAGGCATTTCGTTCTTCGCTTGCTAACGAACCGATTCTGATCTTGGCAGCTCTCATTACGGTTTATATTGTTCTAGGTGTGCTGTATGAAAGCTTCATCCATCCAATCACAATACTTTCGACGCTGCCTTCAGCAGGGGTTGGCGCGCTGCTTGCGCTCATTATTTGCAGGACCGAATTCAGCGTAATCTCGTTGATCGGCGTAATCCTTCTGATCGGCATAGTGAAGAAGAATGGAATTATGATGGTCGACTTTGCGCTCGATGCCGAGCGCAGGGAAGGAAAAGAGCCTGTGGAGGCGATTTATCAGGCCTGCCTGCTGAGGTTCAGGCCGATCATGATGACTACGATGTCGGCCATACTCGCAGCCGTGCCGCTCGCACTGGGATCAGGTGTCGGTTCGGAGTTGCGCAGACCAATGGGAATCTCGATTATAGGAGGGCTTATCTTCAGTCAGGTGCTGACTCTCTATACGACACCGGTAATATATCTGTGGTTCGATAGGCTTGCCCAGCGATTCGGTAAAAAACAGCCTGAGTCAAATCCAAACGACTATGCCGGTGGATCTTCGGAGATTTGTAAGGATTAGTCCTGAATGAACATTTCACGGCCATTCATCAACAGACCTGTAGCTACCACGCTCCTGACGATAGGCATTGCGCTTGCCGGTCTTGTTGCCGTGAAAATGCTGCCGGTGGCCCCGATCCCGCAGGTGGATTATCCGACGATATCCGTGTCGGCATCGCTGCCTGGAGCCAGCCCGGAAACGATGGCAACCTCTGTTGCCGCCCCACTTGAGCGCCAGTTCAGCCGCATAGCCGGTGTTACCGAAATGACGTCTTCAAGCTCTCTCGGTTCTACGTCTGTGACGCTGCAGTTTGATCTCAACCGGAACATCGACGGTGCCGCGCGTGATGTCCAGGCCGCCATAAATGCTGCGCGCACATATCTGCCGTCTAATCTGCCTTCCAATCCGACATATCGCAAAGTAAACCCTGCAGACGCTCCAATTCTCATCATCGCTCTGCAGTCGGACACGATGAGCAAGGCGCAGGTCTATGACGCTGCTTCGACCATCCTGGCCCAGAAGCTTTCGCAAATTGAAGGAATCGGACAGGTTATTGTCGGAGGAAGTTCACTGCCCGCAGTTCGTGTGGAGCTCAATCCATCGGCTTTGAACAAATATGGAATCGGCCTTGAAGACGTGCGCAATATGCTAAGCACAACAAATGTCAGACGACCCAAAGGTCAGTTGGACGGCGAAAAGACCACCTGGGAGGTCCGTACGAACGATCAGTTATACAAGGCTGTCGAGTACCGGCCCTTAATTGTCACTTACAGATCCGGGTCTCCGGTGCGGCTTTCTGATGTGGCAAGTGTTGAAGACTCAGTTGAGGATGTGCGCAACGCGGGACTTGTCAACGGTAAACCGGCAATCCCACTTATATTGTTTAAGCAGCCAGGTGCTAATGTCGTCGAAACGGTTGACCGCGTCAGACAACTTCTTCCGCAGCTTCAGGCTGCGATACCTGGTGCCATCAACATGTCTATAGTGATGGACCGGACGACGACCATACGTGCCTCGCTTGCGCATGTGGAAATGAATGTAGTTGTCGCGGGCATACTCGTCATACTTGTGGTATTTCTTTTCCTCCGGAATATACGGGCAACAATGATACCGAGCGTTGCCGTCCCTGTATCCTTGATCAGCACTTTTGGCGTGATGTATCTGCTTAATTACAGCCTTGATAATCTCTCGCTTATGGCATTAACTATAGCGACGGGATTTGTAGTGGATGACGCAATAGTCGTACTTGAAAATGTCATGCGTCATCTCGAAAACGGCGTCCCTGCGAGACAGGCGGCTATCCTCGGGGCTAAGGAGATCGGGTTTACGGTTCTAAGCATCAGCGTTTCACTTGTGGCGGTATTCATTCCGATTCTGCTTATGGGGGGGATGCTGGGCCGGTTGTTCCGGGAATTTGCAGTGACATTGTCAGTGGCTATAATAATTTCGCTCATCGTATCACTCACTACGACCCCTATGATGTGCGCGATACTGCTGAAACCGGAGAAAGAAATTTCCCGAGGCTGGTTTTACAAAGCTGGAGAAAGGGCTTTTGATTGGGTACACAGGCATTATGAATCGAGTCTTGCAAGGGCTCTGCGCCGTCCTCGGCTGATGCTCGGCATAACGCTTATAACACTTGTCGTAAGTATTATTTTGTATATAAAGGTTCCAAAGGGCTTTTTCCCGCAGCAGGATACGGGCCGGCTTACGGGTACGATTCAGGCGTCACAGGACATTTCCTTTCAGGCTATGCAGCAAAAACTCTCAGCGATTGTTAACGCAGTTATGGAAGATTCAGCTGTGGAGTCAGTCACCGCATTTACGGGAGGAGGCGGCGGCACCAGGAATACGGGCCGTATGTTTATTGCGCTGAAGCCGATTGAGACGCGAAAGATATCAGCAGACATGGTAATTGCGCGACTCCGTCCGAAGTTGAGTAGCGTAGCCGGCGCCCCGGCTTATCTCCAATCTGTTCAGGACGTTCGCATGGGCGGTAGAATGGGCGGGGCAGCGTACCAGTACACATTGCAGAGTGATGATCTCGGGGAATTACTGGCATGGGCACCCAAGGTCGAAGCGCAGCTGCGAACACTGTCTGGTGTTGCAGATGTCAACAGCGACAGGCAGGATAAAGGTATGCAGACATCGCTTGTTATTGACCGCGATACGGCATCTCGTTTCGGCATAACTCCGCAGCTGATTGATGATACTCTCTATGATGCATTTGGCCAGAGGCAGGTCTCGATTATGTACACGCTTCTCAACCAGTACCATGTTGTGATGGAAGTAGCGCCCCAGTACTGGCAGCGGCCCGAGACGTTGCGGGATATCTATATTCGTACTCCGGCAGGCGCCCAAGTCCCGCTGAGCGCCTTTGCCAGATACGAGCCGACGTCGACAGCTCTCGCAGTAGCGCATCAGGGACAGTTCCCTGCAGTAACACTGTCGTTCAATCTTTCTCCGGGGCTTGCTCTTGGTGATGCAGTGACCGCCATCCAGAATGCGACCAGAAAGATTGGAATGCCTGCCGGCATTAACGGCAGTTTTCAGGGCACAGCTCAGGCGTTCCAGGCATCTCTTGCGAACCAGCCTTTTCTCATTCTTGCTGCACTTCTCGCAGTATATATCGTTCTTGGCATACTTTATGAAAGTTACATACATCCGATCACGATTCTCTCGACATTACCATCAGCGGGCGTCGGCGCACTTATGGCACTTCTGATATCCGGCACAGAGCTTACGATAATTGCGCTAATAGGTATTATATTGCTCATAGGCATAGTGAAGAAGAACGGTATAATGATGGTCGATTTTGCACTTGATGCCGAAAGGAAGGAAGGCAAAAAACCTGAAGATGCAATCTATCAGGCATGTCTGCTCAGGTTCAGACCGATAATGATGACAACAATGGCTGCTCTGCTCGGCGCGCTGCCTCTTGCAATCGGCGGCGGTGTAGGAAGCGAGCTCAGAAGCCCTCTTGGCATCACCATTGTAGGTGGTCTGATCTTCAGCCAGATGCTCACGCTTTATACAACCCCGGTGGTATATCTGTACATGGACCGGCTGCGATTATGGTTTGAGGCAAGACGCAGGATAAGGTCGGCCGCAAGGCTCGGCGAGGAAAAAATAGTGATATAGGGGATTATATTCGTAGGGGCGCCGCTTGCTGCGCCCAAATAGAGAGGGCAGGGCAAGCCCTGCCCCTACATTACAGGAAGGGTAATTATGATTCCTTTAAAGCCATGCATCCGCTATTCATTTATCTTCTGCACATTTATTCTGTCTTTTGGTTGCACGGTCGGCCCGGACTATGTCAAGCCAACGGCAGACACGCCGCCTTCATACAAGGAAATAGGCGACACTGAATGGAAAGTGGCGCAGCCTAGTGATGATGTTAAGCGGGGATCCTGGTGGGAGATATACGGCGATAGTCAGCTCAACGCGCTTGAAGAACAGGTAAAGATTTCAAACCAGAACATTGCTGCTGCAGAGGCACAGTATCGTCAGGCCCGTGCGCTAGTGCAGGGAGCGAGGGCAGCCTACTTCCCGACTGCTTCGCTTGATGCGTCGTTTACGCGTTCCAGCAGGGGAAGCGGCTCTACGGCTGGATTATCTGCCGGAGCATCGGCAGCAAGAGCATCATCAACAGTATCAGATTATCTGTTGTCGGGTAACGTTTCATGGGAGCCGGACATCTGGGGCAAAGTGCGCCGGACTGTTGAGGCAAGTGAAGCTAACGCACAGGCAAGCTCAGCCGACCTTGAATCTCTGATACTCAGCTTGCAAGCTGAACTTGCACAGAACTATTTTCAGTTATGTGCCATTGACGCTCAAAAGCAACTTTATGATTCTACGGTCAAAGCTTATCAGACATTCCTGGAAATGACTAAAAACCGCTATGCGAGCGGAGTGGCTTCCAAAGCCGATGTGCTTCAGGCCGAGACGCAACTCAGGACTGCTCAGGCGCAGGCAATCGATATAGGAGTTCAGCGAGCTCAGCTCGAGCATGCGATAGCGCTGCTTATCGGCAAGCCGGCATCTGCCTTCTCGATTCCTGGGTCGCCACTTTCAGCCCGACCGCCCGGAATACCTGTTGGAATGCCGTCGGATTTGCTTGAGCGCAGACCGGACATAGCTGCTGCAGAAAGGCGTGTCGCTGCGGCAAATGCTCAAATAGGTGTGGCCAAGGCGGCTTATTATCCCAACATAACACTCAGTGCATCAGGAGGTTTCGAGTCCTCGCACTTATCAAAATGGCTGACATGGCCGAACCGGTTTTGGTCTGTAGGGACTAACGTCCTTGAAACAGTGTTTGACGGAGGTCTGAGGGCTTCGCTTACAGAACAGGCCAGGGCTGCATATGATGCTAACGTAGCCGCGTATCGGCAGACTGTTCTTACGGGCTTTCAGGAAGTGGAAGACAACCTCGCAGCTCTTCGCATATTGGAGCAAGAGGCCACCGTACTGGAGGAAGCACTGAAGGCCGCCAGACAGTCGGTTGTGGTGATACTCAATCAATACAAAGCGGGAACAGTCAGTTATCTTGATGTAGTCAATGTCCAGACTATTGCATTAAATAATGAGCGCACGGCACTGGATATCGCTGGACGACGAATGACAGCCAGCGTGCTTCTCATCAAGGCGCTTGGAGGAGGCTGGTCTTATATTAAACAGCCGGATCTGGTGGAATGATCTCCTTGTGGTTGTATTCCTTCTTATCTCTTGATGGCATCGGCGAGCACTCTGCATGCGTGACCGTTTAGCCCTACGTTATAAGGCGGAGAAGCAGGATTGTAGGATATCAATTTGCTTGTAAGCTGTCGTTCTGCCGAAGTGTCTTTCATATTCTGGGCGGCCATAGCCCACCAGACGATCTTGTCAAACTGGCTTTCGTTTGAGATTCTGCCGGGCAATGCATAATAAAACCGACCCTTCAAATAATTGTATAGGCGTACCCTGTCGGCGCTGGACGGCAGCCATGCAACAGCCATGAGCTGGATCTGCTGATCTGGATACCAATATTTCAGGCTTGAAATGTCTTCAATTGTTTCATCACCGGCAATGCCGATTGCATAATGAATTGGATTCCGCGACATGAAGAGTAAAGTCTCGATGGCATAACGGGTATTTTCAGCCTGATCAGCAGGGCCCTGCAAGCCTGTTCGATCCCACGAAGAAATTTCCGATGCTGCTATCATGCCACGGTAGACTTCTATGTTATCCTCCAGAAAAGCGAAATCATAGCCGGGTTTAGCCTGGGTCAGGCTATCGGGCTGCATCGTGAGCTGCTGGGCATATAATAGTCCCGGCACTGCGCGTGTCAGCATCTGAGCGAGCGGCTGATCAGCAGGCGTATGCAAGAGGATTTTTTGCGTGACTTCAAGGAACGTTGAGGCATACGAATCTGTTGAATCGTAATCATAATCAGGAGACCAGGTGCCAACGGTTCCCGTGTAATCGTAGATAGTGCCATCAGCATTCTGGTGCCCGATATACCAGGTGGCCCAGGATTGAGCCGCATTCAAATATCGAGGATCGAATGTAATGTCATAAGCCTTCATTAGGCCGATAGCCGCCAGGTTGCTGAAATAGGGTATTACCTCAAATGGTGGCGTGGTTGGATCGCCCATGACGATCGCTCCATCAGACAACTGATTTGAGAGGATTTGGTCTGCAAACCGGACTAATGCGTCCTGCGCTGAATCAACAGCAAATGAAGGGTTAGCCAGTACAAACGTACTGACTAAGATCAGGCAGGCTATCGGGATTGTTTTTGCAAGGATATTCACTGCAGCACCTCCGCAACTAACTTGACCGCCGATGGTTTAACTTTGAAAAGCCAGGGATCGTAAATATAGAATAGAGCCTTTTAGACAGCTTATCTGTGAGCTTTATCACGACCGGTGACGGATTATTCGGCCTTTGCATATCCTTGTGCTAAACTAGAACTGATCATGAAGGAAAAGCGCCATGATTGACAAAATCCCTGATGATCTTCGCGCCATTGCCGCGCGGTTTGCGACTACCGGCCAGGTTGTCGCTGTTCAGCCCTTCGGGAGCGGCAATATCAACGATACGTTTCTGGTGACGATTGCTTCCGGGAAAGAACGCTTCATCCTGCAGCGTCTCAATACGCATGTCTTCAGGCAGCCGGACCTTGTCATGAAGAACATGCTTGCAGCTACGGAACATATCAATGCGCGGATACGTAATTTTTCCGTGCCGAACGGTAGACGCTGGGAGACCCCGGTAGTGCTTCGCTCAGTGGACGGGCATGACCACTTGATTGATGATCGCGGCTCTTTCTGGCGAGCCATCAGTTTCATAGAAGATGCCGAAACCTTCGACGCTGTGCGGAATACAGCACATGCGGAAGAGATAGGGTTTGCGCTCGGCATGTTTCATAATCTGGTAAGCGACCTGCCGCCTTATATGCTCGCTGATACTCTTGAAGGGTTCCATATCACGCCGCAATATCTGCTGCACTTCGATGATATCAGGAGAAAAAGATCTCTGAATTCTCCCGATGCGAAATATTGCTTTCGGTTCATCGAAGCCCGGCGGCCGCTTGCACAGGTGCTAGAAGAGGCAAAGACGCGCGGTCATCTGCTTGTCAGGACAATGCACGGTGATCCGAAGGTCAACAATGTATTGATTGACAGCTCAACGCGTCAGGCCGTGGGAATGATAGATCTTGATACCGTCAAACCGGGGCTTGTCCACTATGACATCGGCGACTGTTTGCGCTCTGCGTGCAATCCTCTGGGCGAAGAAGTTAACAACCTGGAGAGCGTAAGGTTCGAGCCGGACCTCTGCCGAGCCATTCTTCGCGGGTATCTTTCCCAGGCAAGGGGCTTTCTTCTGGCGCCGGACTATGAATATCTGTTTGATGCAGTTCTCCTGATAGCATTCGAGCTGGGCCTTCGTTTTTTTACTGATCACCTGGAGGGCGATGTTTATTTCAAGACCAGACGCGAAGGCCACAATCTGCAGAGGGCACTCGTGCAGTTCAAACTCGTTGAGAGGATCGAAGCGCAGGAAACAGCCATTCGCGCCATTATCGGGCCATTATCGCGAAAGTAGGGTAACCGCGCATCGCCTCCAAATATGTGAAAGACACGGCAGGAATACTGAAGCTGATGATTGATGGAGAACAAGTCCATTCATGTCGCCGGAACGTACCTTAAGGAAATGGGTTCACCTGAAAGTCCGCGCCCGAGCGAAGCGATGGGAAGAATGCGGCAGTTGAGGGGCCGGTTTCACGGCCCCTCTCGAACACCAGGTTGGAATCATTTGCGTGTTTTGTTCAAGGCGAACTTACGCATGCGCGAGGGCATGTATACCTGCAAGGCGTTTGCCAATGCTCGCTTTCGCGATTTTTAGATCGTAAGACGCCTGAAGATTGAGCCAGTACTGCGGCGTCTGGTTAAAAGCGCGACCGAACAACAATGCCAGTTCCGCAGTCACCGGACGATCCCCTTTAATCACATGCGAAATCCTCATAGGTGATACTCCGATAGTGCGCGCGAACTCGGCTTGAGAGATCCCCATCTCTCCCAAGATTTCTGCCAGAAATTCTCCCGGATGAATCACAGGTAAACCATTCTTGATCATGTTTGTATCTCCTTTAGTGGTAATCGACAATTTCAACGTCATAAGCATCGCCTTTTTCAAAGCGGAAACATACGCGCCATTGATCATTGATGCGAATGCTCCACTGACCTTTGCGGTCATGAGTCAGCGCCTCCAGCCTGTTTGAAGGCGGAATTCGTAAATCATCAAGGCATGTGGCCCCGTCCAGTTGCATTAAGCGCATTGCCGCCCGCTTCAGTATATCTTGCGGAAATCGTCGTGATTTCCCGGTGGCAAAGAAGCGTTCAGTTTCAGCAGAGGCGAATGATTGAATCATGGCCGGATTATAAACAATTTGTTTATTTAAGTCAAGTGGCTAATATCCACATGTGACTCACAACGCCAATATGATACGAGAGAGCCACATTCGCGTCCATATCAAGCTGATAAGTAAATATGCGATGGCGGGAAGGGCAATCAAAAAGCGGCTCAATTTTTTACTGAAGAAATATACGCAAGCAAATATGCCAGCTGAGGCTATGTAGGCGGCTATAAGTGTATCAAACCAGACAATTGGATTGATGATGCTCGCTAATATTGCGGGGGTAAGAAATACAAGCATCATTATCCTGGCTGCCAAGATCAGCAAACGAAAACTCAGGGTTGTTAGAGCTGATTTTATGCCTCTTCCCCGAGCGAAGCGATGGGAAGAACGCCTTGAGGGTGTGCGGTTGCAAACCGCACCACCCGATGGTTAGACTCTGAATTTGCCTCTAATTCCAAGAGATATCGTGGAGTCGTATATTTGTTTATTGACCGTCAAATCTGGATATTCCGCAGCAATGCCTTTACAAAACTGTGTAAATTCTCTGATCGCAACATTATGATCTTTGCAGCCCTCCGGAGGCGTTGTGGACCATGAGTAGCCAGGGGCAATAAATCCTTTGTTCCCCTTGTCGTAATATATTCCGCCATTCTCTCTGCATAATTGTAGGAACGGTGCGGAGGCATAGAATGCGCGCCCATGACTATAACTCTGCTGGTAGTCAAATTCGGTCTTAAAGATAAAAGCTTGATCAAATGTGTTTCGCTGTATTCTCGTGAAAAAATCAGAATCAACTTTTGTATCGTCGTGCATAAATAAAACGCTCGAAGTTCCATCCCAACAGTTATCGAGATAATATGAATATGCTCCCCATTCAAGGCCAATATTCTCTCTGAGAATGTAAGGCAAGCCCAACGTGTCACCCGGTTTATTCGCGATAATCATAATATCAAATGCTGGATACACCGACTTCAAAACCATATAGAAGTCTTCATAGAAATACCAGCCACAGACACATATTTTCATTTTTCTTTTCCATTCATATCAGCTAATCACGGCGGTCACGCTCCGCTCTTTGGCGCGACGCTGTGGATCCGCCTCGTTAGACTCATCACGCCTGGATATCCGACTCTGTTCCAGGGCTTGGTAGTTCTATATTTATGCTTGATACGTCGTATAAAGGTTTTATTTTATCTATATCGAGCTTATTAATATCTGTTCCGCTAAGATGACTGAAACCGTTACCCCAGATAAATAAATCACAACCGAGTATGGTTGGTGATACGATGATTCCTTGCCCTTTCAAATCTCGGAATTTGGGATGCTTCAGTCCATCAACAAGCACAGCTTCCTTACCGATCAATAATTTCTCTCTAAGCCCGGTAATCGCATGCAAAACGATACTGTCAAACTGCGATTCGTGGTGTGAACCAAAAATGTCACTTAAGAATGGCTTTGGAATCCTTATTTGTGTTGACTGTCGATGATAAAGTTTCTCAAATGCCTTATCATCCCTCTTGTTATAAACAGTGCACATTTTCAGATATGTGCTGTAATGTAGCCGTAACTGGAAGGCAGACAACCCCTTGATTAAGGAAAGATAGTAAATCCCCCTGTCGTCGTCGCCCATTGCCGACTTTGAGCCGGCCAGCACGCCTCCATAGTACTCGGCCACAAGGTCGTCTTCGATGAATCTGCCTTCGTCCACAACTTGCTTGAGTACCCTGGGATTCACTGCACCCGGTTGCTCTGCTCTGGCACCTAGTTTTTTATAGGCCTTCAAGAATAGCCGATCGAGATTGATATCGCATTTCTTGACCAAACCTTCTGTTTTTTCGCCGAGGTATTCGACTGTTGGCCCAAGCAACTTGTTTAATATGTCTTTAGATCCCAAGATAGCCAATCCAGCACCTGCAATTGTAAGCGGTTCGGCCATATAACCTCCTCAAAGTTTACGCCGAAGCTCACGGGGAGGCCGTGCACTGGAGCATAAGTTGCGAATACTGAAAACGTGCCTAACCCCGAAATCGCGGGCAACTTTCACGCCGATCCCGTTCGCTTATTATGGCGCCTTGAAAATTAATGCTTTATGTTCTGGTTGGGATATTGTCACTACATCACCGCTTACAAATGCCCAACCCTCGCGTTCACCTATTTCTTTGACTCTGCCTGGATCAGTAGTCAGTGTAAAGGTCTTTTTTTGCCCAGCAGCGGGGCGTTCGACGTCAGCATTTATAGCAATAGATTGATTTGATATGTTATTTATTTGTGCCACGTCACCGCTGCTAAAAAATGCCTTTCTAAACGAAACTTTCACTTTGACTTCGGGTAAATTAGCAAGCTGAATCTTCTGATTTGCCTGCGCAGCGAGCGCCTGCATTTTAGCACTTGCGTCAGCTGACATTTTGTCATATTGAGCTTTAAGGTTGGTCAATTCAACGTCTTTCTTGCTGAGTTGAGTGCGTATGTCCTGCCATATAAAAGCGAGCAAGCCGAGCGCGATTACCGTCACAAGCCAAGGTATGTACTTTGAAAACATACGATCTCCTTTATTATTTATATTATTGCCTACTGCCGAAGAACACGGAGAGGCCGTGCACTTGAGCCTATAGTGTGAATACCGACAACGTGTCTAACCCTGAAATCGCACGCAATTTTCACGCCGATCCCGTTCGCCAGTCATTTTGCGCTGATCAGAGCCTTACATTCGACTCAGAATCTCTTTTTTCTTGAGTTCGTATTCTTGGTCTCTAATAAGCCCTTTGTCTTTCATTGCTTTGAGTTCCTCAAGTTGATCTATATTGCTCTTTGCTTTCACTGGGTGTTGTTCAGGAGAAGCTGGTTTTGACGATGCAGCGGCGTCCCTTTCTCTTTCAGCCTTCTTTTCTTTCATACATTTATCAAATTCGTCTTTATATCGCTGTTTGTCAAATACTTCTTTTTCTTTTGTTTGCGTGCTAACACCACTCCAAAAACTAACTTTCACATCTTTAGTCGGGATCTTGCTTGTCGCCAGCCCTCGCGCAATATTTTCGCAGTCCGCCCTATCGCTGTTTAGATTAGTTTCCTCCGCTAAAACATGCCCATACGTCATGAATAAAAAAACTGCGATTACGATTGGAATATGTATTTTTGATATCACTGTTACCGCCGCGATTCCCATCCGGCGCGGAGCGCCGGATGGGAACAAGTTGTTATCTACACAACTATTAATCTATATCACATTGCAAAATCGATGTCAATTGCAAATATAATATCCTGATTTAATTGTTGATATTCAACATATTTTAGTGGCGACTAATATGCTAATTCGGATATTATGGAGCTTTATGAGAGCGCACTTTCGAAGGTAAAAGTCCCGTTTTCATCTCGCGATTTCTGCAAGAAATGGCTGCGATACCTTTTAGACTTCTGTCATACGTATGATCACGATGCTTCCAATCCGCTTTTGTTTCTTTATCGGCATATCCTGAAGAAAGATTTCGGCGAACATAAAGACATTCCCCGCGCCATGAAGTCGAAATGTTGCGAGAGCGAGTATCACCCACGGTGCGACTTGTCTGTCAAAAATTAGGCTATTGCTGACATTTTCAACCCAGCGTACTAACTCTGTTTGTTTGCAAGCCGGACCCATGGGCACAAAGATACAGACCCCATTCACGCTCATATTGCTCCACTTTCAATGTGCCTAACGTAGTTATTTTCTGTTGACCGGACTGATGACGCCTGGCTTGAAACCAGGGACAGCCGGCAAAGTATCGATTGACTCCAGTATGGCTTTCCTAACCATGAATGATAGCTCTTCCGATTCCGTCAACTGATTTGCCCAGCTGAACATTGGCGTGAACATAATGGCTCCTGCCAGCAGACTCTGAGACACATTGCCCGATCCCGCTGATGTCCAGAAAATTTTTTTTCTTTGAGGTCGACCAGTGTCAGTGTAATCTTGAGTGTCTTAGCTTCGTTGATGACAATGTTGCCTTTCTCATCATAACCATCAACATCGCATAACATTATGAAATCGGGTATCACGCCGAAGGGTTTTAGCAGTACTTCGGGATCGATATCTCCCTGCCTTGCGCGGAGACCCCCGACATCGGGGGCATCCCATCGATGAACATAATATCCTTTTGTATAACTCAAGAAAAACTGGATATGCTCACGCAAGTTATCATCCAGTTTATTTAAGGACGGTGCGCTCCTGATTCTGAAATTAACGGGTGGAAGGAATGCTATAAATTTAGGGCTTGTGCTATTTTCTGTTCGGACTGCGCTGACAAGTATCCCGTTGGAAAGACTCGTATGACCCTCGCCTGTAAGGGATTGCAGGCCAACGACCGTGCTGATTCCTTGCTCTGCAGCCACTTCACGAATCAGCGCTTCCCGTTTTTCGGCGGAGTTGCTGGCAATGGGAAGAGTATAAGCGCTGATCATGCCTTCAGCTGCCGAGGGTTCCTTGCTTTCTCTTAAAGTGGATAAAAATCTTACATCGCTGGGTTTAACCTGAGCAGCCGAGTGCTGAGGAGGCAATATCGAAACTCTATTTACGGTGCATCCAGACAACGCGGTGCAAATAATGAGGCTGATGATTAAATTGAAAATGGAATTTATCATTTTACCTCCTGATTATGGACTGGAGAATAAAAAGAGGCGAATCCTTTCGGGCTTCGCCTCTTAACTATGGTTAAGTATGAGTTCCTTTTTTATTCAGCCGGAATATTGGGCCTCGGATAGAGGCCTGCTGCCTTGACGATCTTTTCGATTGCCGGCTCCCAGTCTATTGCCTGTACATGCACGCCCTTGACCCCCGGTATTTCGAGTGCCTGATGGATCAGCTCAACTGTGATCCTAATCCCTTCTTCTTCCTGCAGCTCCTTAGCTTTCTTCTTGTCGTCGCCGGCTGCTGCTTTTGCCTTGGCCATGCGGTCGATGAGCACCTTCGGCACGGTAACGCCCGAAACGCTTGTGTCCATGTACTTGAGCATCATGGCGCTCTTTGGCACTATGATGCCAGCAAGGAGGGCCGTCTTTTCGAGGACGCCGAGATTCCGCGCCTTTTCGCACTGGGATTTGAACAGCTCCATGTCGTAGATTCCCTGCGTCTGGATAAACTCTGCGCCCGCATCGACTTTTTTCTTCAGGTTGTAGGGCCTGAAATCCATAGGATCTCCCATTGGCGTCCATGTTGCGCCGATAAAGAACTTCGGGGGCACTTCGAGTTTGTCGCCACCCTGCTGCAAACCCTCGTCGCGCATTTTTTTGAGGATGCCTACAAGTTGGGTGGTATCGACATCATAGACGTTCTTCGCACCAGGATGGCCCTTCAGTTTACCGGCTGCACCGAATTTCTGGTGGTCACCGGCAATGCAGAGACAGTTCTTCAAGCCCAAAGCCGCTGCGCCTAAAAGGTCGGCCTGCATTGCAATGCGGTTGCGGTCGCGGCATGTCATCTGCATGACCGGCTCCAATCCCTCGCGATAGGCGATGAATGCGGCTGCGATGCTCGATATGCGAACGACGGCTGTCTGGCAATCGGTGATGTTTGCCGCATCGCAAAAACCCTTTAGGATATGGGCCTTGTGGACGACCTCGTCCGGCGAAGCGCTCATGGGAGGGCCGAGTTCTGCTGTCACCGCCGGATTTCCGCTCAGGATTACCCGTTCGAGATTGCTTCCGGATTTCATTTCTTGCCCTCCCCTTGCGCAATATTTTCTTTGGCTTCAAGTTCCGCTATATGTTCGATCACTATTCTCCGGGGGCCGCCGGCATAGGATGTTGCCCAGTCCTTCGGGGGCTGTATCTCGAAAAGCTTTTCGAGCTGGCCTATCTTCTTCATTTTCTCGATTATTAGGTACCAGGCGCAATCTATTTCATCGCTCACTTCACACTTGCCGTTGTTTGTTCCCCCGCAAGGCCCGTTTAGCAGCGACTTGGAGCAACGAACGATCGGACATATGCCTCCGGTCAGATGCAGCACGCAGTTTCCGCAGCCTCCGCACATCTCGGTGAAAAATCCTGCCTTGGGCACGGCACCATAAAACGAGGTATTCAGTCCCGGATATACCGGCATGTCGCCGATCTGCGATGCCATAAGATTGACGCCGACGCCACATGCAGTCGAAAGTACGACGTCCTGGGCTTTGAACCTGTCAATCGACGGCATGAAGAACTCGGGTTCGCACTGTCTTTCGCAGGCACCGTGCTCCACGGTCATCTCGATCCCCTCTTCCGCAGCTTTGATTCGAATGAGGGAGGCTATTATCTCCGCCTCTTTCCCTCCGCCTGCATGACAGACTGCAACGCAGGTATTGCACCCGAAAACCAATATCTTCTTGAAGCCCTTAACCATTCCCCACAGTTCTTCAATTGGTTTCTGTTGGCCTACTATCATTGTTTTGCACCCCTCTTTTTTTCTATGGCAATTCTGATCGGCGAGGGGCCGAGCTTGGCTATGCGTTCTGTGAAGTCTCTGCATATTTCGGCCCAGCGCGGGCCCATGGCCGCTGAAAGATTGAACATTTCGAGACGCTCGGGATCAATCCCGACATTCTTCAGGAGCTTCTTGATGTGCTTCACCCTCTTGGCTGCGTTTGTATTACCTTCCAGGTAATGACATTGTCCCTGAAGTCAGCCTGCCACAAAAACGCCGTCAACTCCCTTTTCAAAGGCCCTGAGGACATAAGCGTGGTCAAGTTTCCCTGTGCAAGGCATTCGTATGATCTTGACACCTGTTGGGTATGTCAGTCTCATTATTCCCGCCATGTCTGCAGCGGCAAATGCGCAGTAATGGCAGGCAAAGGCGATGATGTTGGGCTGCCATCCCGCAGGCACCTCGTGGGGTTTCTCCACCTCAGATACCGGCACCGCTACTGGAGTTGATACCGCTTCTTTTGCAGGCGCTTCAGCTACTGTCGCCATATTTCCTCCTATAAAACAGTTGTCAGGAGCCTGAAGTCAGGAGCCAGAATAGTCTCGTAGTCTTTTCTTCTGTCTTCTGACTGCTGGCTTCTTTATTCATTCTTAATTAATAACTCCGCCTTCTTCGCATTCGGCAGCCGAATCGATCATGGCCAGCATCTGTTCGTCGCTGAACCCGTTGATCTGAAACGCTTTAGCCGGGCAGATGCCCGCGCAAAGGCCGCAACCGTGGCATTTGATCTCATTGTGGCTTACCTTGCCGTCTTCGTCAATGAACGGAGAGCCGAACGGGCATATTCTGAAACAACTCAGGCACGACATGCAAAGGTCCCTCTTGTGCTTGGCGATGAGTCCGGAAATCGCCAAGCGTTCATGCGACAGCACAACCCCCGCGCGGCCCGCTGAGGCAAGCGCCTGGCTGATTGTTTCGTCCAGGTTCTTTGGCGCGTGGGCGAGGCCTGCTACGAATATGCCTTCGCTCGGGAAATCCACGGGGCGCAGCTTTACATGGGCTTCAAGGAAGTACCCATCAGGATTGCGTGTGACTTTGTAGAGCTGGCCGACCTTCTCGGTCGTTGGATGCGGCCTCAGACCGGTGGAGAGGACCACCCAGTCGGCATCCATCGATATTTCCTTGTTGAGCATAAAGTCGAAGGTGCGGATTTTCAGCCTGTCTCCATATTTTTCAACCTGCGGCTTCTTGTCTACATCGTAGCGGACGAAGAGGACTCCCAGGTCTCGGGCCTTTGTATAATAATCCTCTCTGAGTCCATAGGTGCGTATATCACGATAGAGAATGACCACTTGGGACTTGGGGTTTCTCTCTTTGATCTCGATGGCATTCTTCACAGCGTCCTGACAGCACACGCGCGAGCAGTACTGGTTCGGCTCCTCGCGCGAGCCGACGCACTGTATCATTACATAGCGCTCACCAGGTGCAGGCTGCAGGCCGTCGAATATTTTCTTTTCCAGCTCTCTTTGAGTAATAATGCGGTCGCTTTCTTCATAAAGATATTCTGTTGGCTGATACTCCACACCGCCGGTTGCAAGGATAATCGCACCATGATCGAATGTTGTGCCATCCGTCAGCAGAGTTTTGAAATTACCTACAAAGCCGTCTGTATTTTGCACCTCGACGCCTGTATGAACCTTGATTTTCGGATGGCTGGTCACCTGGGCGACCCTGGCCTTCAGGAAGTTCTGGATATCGCTGCCATCCTGCGTATAGTACAGGTTGCGAATGAGCCCGCCGAGTTCCTTTTCCCTTTCGACAATATGTACGTCGAAGCCCTGGTCGGCCAGCGAAAGAGCCGCAGTCATGCCGGCGACTCCGCCTCCGACGATCAGGCTCGCCGGTGTCACGCCGACTGTCTCAGCTGCTATGGGCTGCAGCAGTTTCACCTTGGCAATCATCATCTTGGTCAAGCGTATCGCTTTCTTGGTTGCTTCCTCGCGTTGCCCCATGTGGCACCATGAGCACTGCTCGCGAATATCGGCAAGCTCAAACAGATATTTGTTCAAGCCCGCCTCACGAATGGTTTCCTGGAATAGCGGGGCGTGGGTCCTCGGAGTGCACGATGCGACAAGCACACGGTTGAGGCCCTTCTCCTGTATGACCTGTTTTATCTTTTCCTGACTGTCCTGCGAGCAGGTATACATCGTGTTTTCAGCGTGTGCAACCCCAGGTATATCTTTGACCGCATCCACTACTTTGGCTACGTCCACGGTCGCGGCAATGTTGATTCCGCACGAACATACGAAGACGCCGATCTTCGGCTCCTCACCGCGGATGTCTCTTTCAGGCGGCAACTCTTTCTTAAGCGTTTCAGTCCATCTTGCTTCACCCAGGAGGGCCATTGCCTGTCCCGCTACAGCGCTGCCTTGTATTACGGTCTCGGGAATGTCCTTCGGTCCCTGGAAAGTTCCGGTCACATATACGCCAGGTCGCGAAGTATCCACAGGCTCAAAGGTCGACGTCTTCGGGAAGAGATAGCTGCTCATGTCTATGCCGCAGATCTCTGCAAGCTTGGCAGCGTCCCTGTGAGGCTCGAACCCGATTGACAGCACTACCAGGTCGAACATCTCTTCCATTAAAGAGCCATCCTCCAGCGAATAGCGCATCCGGAGGTTGCCGGTCCCTGCCTCTTCCCTGATGGCGGAAATCATGGACCTCATGTACCGCACACCGTATTCGTTCTTGGCCCGCTCGACATATTTATCGAAATCTTTTCCGTAGGCCCTCATCTCCATATAGAAAATAGTGGGCTGGATGCTCTTGTCATGCTCTTTGGCAATGACAGCCTGTTTTGTGGCATACATGCAACAGACCGAGGAACACCAAGGGTTCGCATTATGCTGGTCTCTTGACCCGACGCACTGTATCCAGGCAATCTTGACCGGATGCTTGCCGTCACCCGGCCTGGTAACTGTACCTTGAAATGGACCAGATGCCGATAATATTCGCTCGAACTGTAGAGAAGTGACAACATTGGGCCATCTCCCGTATCCGAGTTCACCCCTCACCTTGGGATCATATTTTTCCAGACCGGGCGACATGATTACTGCCCCGACCTCGATCTCTGTTTCGACATCCTCCTGCTCATAGGTGATTGCGTTTGCAGGACAGATCTCGCTGCAGATCTTGCAAGAATCTTTGCCCACATTAAAATGGATACAGTTCGTCCTGTCGATGCTCGGAAGCAGCGGCACCGCCGACGGGAACGGTATGTCAATATTGCCGCAGGCGCTCAGGCCCTGCTCGAATACCTTTTTATGCCGGACCGGTTCACGGCCGCTGTTCATTGTTGCCGTGATCGCACCGGTAGGGCAGATGAATTCGCATGCGCCGCAAGTTATGCATACATCGGAATTGCGGTCGTAAGGAGTGCCTACCTTTCTCTCATAACCACGACCTACAAATCCGATTGCGCCGACCTGCATGCGCTTGTTGCACATCTGGACGCAAAGGCCGCAAAGCATACAGTCTTTCTTATCTTTTGAAAAGGGTGTTTCGCTGACCCCCAGCTTTTCGCAGAGTTCGCGTATCTGCTTATTCTCGCTGCATCTGGCAAGCAGGAGCTCTGCGACCACCTTGCGGCTTTCGATGACCTTGGGAGTGTCTGTATAGACTTTTATGTCTGGCGCGACCGGATATCCGCAGCTTGTCGCCAGCCTGCGGCGACCCATTGCCTCGACCTCTACGAGGCACAGACGGCAGGAGCCTTCGGCCTCCATCGGCTGATGATAGCAGAGGGTGGGTATCCAGATATCTACCTTGCGCGCAATCTGCAGTACCGTCTGGCCCTGTTCTGCCTTGACCTCCTGGTCGTTTATCGTAAAGATTATATTCTCTTCGCTCATGATTGATCTCCTTGGCCTATTCGATGATAACCGCGTTGAACTTGCAGCTTTCACGGCAGGCCCCGCATTTTACGCACTTATTCAGATCGAGGACATGAGGCTTCTTCTTTTCGCCTGTAATGGCAGTAACAGGGCAGTTTCTTAAGCAGGCCCCACATCCCGTGCATGTAGCTGCTTCGATCCTGTATTTGATCAGGGGTTTGCAGACGCCCGCCGGACATTTCTTGTCTCGTATATGGGCTTCGTACTCGTGCCTGAAATAGCGGATGGTTGAAAGTGTCGGGTTAGGCGCGGTCTGGCCGAGCCCGCAGAGTGATGCAGCGGCGATGGCATTTCCCATGCGCTCCAATGTCTCGATATCGTCTTCCCTGCCCTCTCCGGCGCATATGCGCTCCATAATCTGGCTCATGCGTTTGGTGCCTTCCCGGCAGGGTGTGCATTTGCCGCAGGACTCTTCAGTTGTGAAATTCAGGAAGTATCTGGCAACGTCGACCATGCAGGTTTCGTTGTCCATTACGATCATGCCGCCAGAACCCATGATGGTCCCGGCCTGCATCAATCCTTCATATGTGAGGGGAAGGTCGAGCAGCGATTCGGGGATACATCCGCCCGAAGGGCCACCGGTCTGGACCGCCTTGAATGCCTTGTCATTGAGGATGCCGCCTCCGATATTGAAAACGACGTCCCTCACTGTGGTGCCCAAAGGCACCTCGATCAGCCCGGTATTCTTGATCTTGCCGACGAGGCTGAACGATTTGGTGCCGCGGTTCTTGTCCGCGCCCACCTTCTGAAACCACTCGGCTCCTTTAGTCATTACTACTGGAATGGTCGCAAACGTCTCGACATTGTTTATGTTCGTCGGTTTGCCGAAAAGCCCGCAGACAGCCGGGAATGGAGGCCGCGTGCGGGGAACGCCAGGCTTGCCTTCGATCGAGGCGATCAGGGCGGTCTCTTCGCCGCAGACAAAGGCGCCTGCGCCCCTGTTCAGTCTGATGTCGAAATCAAATCCGGAGCCGAGGATATTCTTGCCGAGCAGCCCGGCCTTCCTTGCCTGTTCGATCGCTCTGGTGAGATTGGCAATGGCGAGCGGGTATTCGGCCCTCGCGTAGATATAACCTTCGATTGGTCCTTGATTTCCGGCTATGGCCCATGCGCCGATAAGCATACCTTCGATAATTGAGTGGGGATCGCCTTCCATGATGGAGCGGTCCATGAAGGCCCCGGGATCTCCTTCATCAGCGTTGCAAATGAGATATTTCGGGAAGTTCTGGGTTGCGCGGCAGAAGCCCCACTTTTGACCTGTTGGAAATCCGGCTCCGCCTCTTCCGCGAATGCCGGAATCGGTTACCGTTTTAATCACTTCTTCAGGGGCCATCTTTAGTGCCTTGTCCAGACCGTCATATCCGCCGAGGGAAAGATAGTAGTCAAGATCGTTCAGGCAAACCACACCGCAATTTCTTGTCGCTACTCTGAGCTGCCCTTTCAGCATGGGGAGCTCTTCGAACGCTGGCAGCCCATTGGACGGCCCCATAACGGCCATCGCGATTTCCTCCACCAGCTTTCCCTGTCTTATATGTTGTTCAACAATCTTGTCCGCAAGTTTCGGCGAAACGCGCTGGTAAACGACGCCCGGCTTTCCGGGCATGATCACCTCTATCATCGGCTCCGCATAACAAAGCCCCAGGCAGCCGACTTCAGATATCTCGGCATCGATACTATGTTTGGACAGGCTCTCCTTGAACGCCGCCGCAACGTCTTCTGCGCCGGCGGCCCTCCCGCAGGTTGCCAATCCAATCCGGATAATCGGCTTGGCTGTTCCTGCCGCTTTATCTAATCGCTTCCGGGCTTCCGCCCGGAGTTCTTCATAGTTCATCTTATCCTCCTAAGAACGAGGTCAGTAAACATAATTATCCGAATCCGTCCTGCTACGGATGGTCCTTCAGTATCTTTGGAAGCTGCGAAACCTTGAGGTGTCCATAGGTCTCGCCGTCAATGCGCATGGCAGGCGCCAGCGCGCAACAGCCTATGCAGTTAACCGTGCGAAGCGTGAAGCGGTTGTCCTTTGTAGTGCGGCCTGCATCCACCTGAAGTTCTTCTTTGAGGCGGTCGAGGAGTCTCTTGGAGCCTTTGACATGACAAGCCGTTCCAGAACATATCTCGATGATATGCCTGCCGACCGGTATCAGGCTGAAGGCATTGTAAAAAGTTGCCACCGCCAGTATATGCGATTCGGCGATTGAAAGCCTGTTTGAGAGATGAGTAAGTACGGGTTGAGGCAGGTATTTTAACTTGTGATTTATGTCCTGCAGTATCGATATGAGAGAGGTGCTGCTCCCCTGGTACGTTTCAAGGACCTCGTCCATGGCCTGTGCCCATTGCGGCTCAAGAGCGGGCAACGCGGCGGGCGGAGGAACCTGAATAACATTTCTCACAGGGCAGTTTCTAGTGCACTCTCCGCAGCCAGTGCATTTTGAGCGGTCCACTGAGCGGGCCTTCTGCCGCAGGGTTGCCGTAAAATCACCTGCGTCCCCTTTAAGCTGTACAAGCTCCGAACAGGAGTGGACTTCGATATTCATATGACGGCCCACATCGACCATCTTCGGGGAGATCATACACATGGCACAGTCGCCTGTCGGGAATGTCTTGTCTAGCATCGACATGATGCCGCCGATGGAGGAATCCCTCTGCACGAGATGCACCTTGAATCCGCTGTCAGCAAGATCGAGGGATGCCTGCATGCCGCCTATTCCGCCGCCGACAACCATAACCGAACCTTTTTTATTTGAAGGAGCTTTCTCGTTCATAGCAGTTTCAACCCTCTTAATAGTTTCGTAGCCTCTACGAAATGCCTGTCCAGCTGGAGCTCAGCGGCCCCAATACCCATTGAAACGCCGATCAGTTCAGTTATGAAATAGACAGGCAGCCTTTCACTGATGCCGTATTTTGCACCCGCCTTGTCCTGATACGCGTCCATGTTCATCTGGCACATAGGGCACGTGGTGACCAGGCAGTTTGCACCGCGAGAAACTGCATCTTTCATTATGTTCGACATCAGTCTGATTGAGACATCTGTATCATTTACCGATGCCGAAGCGCCGCAACAGTCTGTCTTATAGTTCCAATCTATAGCCTTGGCACCAAGTGCTTCACAAACCTTCTCCATGCCTTGAGGATTCTCAACATTGTCCATTATCTGGATATCGGCAGGATAACGGGTCTGTAAGCAGCCGTAATAGCAGGCAGGTTTGAGTCCTGCCAGTTTTTTGATAGCCTTGGAGCCGATCTCACCTGATTTAATCTTTTCAACAAGCAAGTCAAGTATGGAGACGAGTTTGATCTTCCCCTGAACTTTTGCGGAAAGCTCTGCGTTGATCTTGTCTCTGAGGTCGAGATCGGTCTGCAGGGTCTTTTGCGCAAGGATGGTCCGACTGTAGCAAGAGGCGCACGGTATCATCATCTCGGCGTATCCGCTCGAATCAGCTATGCCGAGATTGCGGGCCGGCATTGCAATCGCCAGAAAATCATTGGTCTTGGCTGCGGATGTGGCGCCGCAGCAGTTCCAGTCGCTGATCTCCTTCAGATCAACTCCCAGCCTGCCCAGCACATCCCTGCACTGGATGTCATAAAGCGCGGAAGAAGCGTGTAGAGAACATCCCGGATAATAGGCTATTTCCATATATCTACCTCTTTTATTTAGGAGCCAGAAGGCTGAAGCCAGAATTCAGAATGACCTTTTCCGCATGTGTCGGATTCTTCTGATTGCTGACCTCTGACTCCTGACTACTGAATTCTGACTACTTACTTCTTTGCCTTTGCGAACAGCCTCTTTAGCTCAGCCATGCCTTTGATCTTGTCTATGCCGAAATGCATTCTCTTTAGCTTGTTCATAGCCTTGGCGAGCTGTATCTGGTCTTTTAGATCGTCGATTATCGCCTTGAAACCCCCGCCCTTTTTGATCTCGTTAACTGCCGTCTTCATATCATAAATACCCATGAATTCCATTTCATTCACTCTGCCAAAATGAGAAGTTGATGTAAGAAATGCAGCGTGAAAGTTTGCAATCTTTGCGTTCATAGGTTCTGCATGCTGCTCTTTTACCATCTGCTTAAGAGTCTCTGTTATGCGAGCTGTATGTATATTGTTAGGGCATCTTGCGCCGCATGTATAACAGGCAACGCACTTCCAGACAAGGAGGTTGTTAAGGGCTTCTTCCCTGTCACCTAAAAGCACCATTCGTATTAGTCTGTCCGGCGTCACGCCCGTGTCTTCCCCTACCGGACAGCCGGCGGCGCATTTGCGGCATTGGTAGCATGCGTTCAGGTTCTGACCAGATCGGGCCGCAACCTCATCTGCAAGGGAACTGTTTGTATTTATTGCGATATTTAAGGTCTGAGATGACATGATCTTATCTCCTCGCTAGGTTTGTATTCGTAAAATAAAATGTTGAAGAACGGACATGGTCTGGACGACGACTTTAGACAGGCAACGCAGGGTAAAGTTGAATTGGTTACTGCATGTAATAATAATCGCCGGCTTTTCGCCATCCCAACCCTTTTAACTTTGTCAGTCCAATTAATGGACATTCCGCGTTAATAGTATACTGCTTACCGTTGGTTTGCGACTGGCTTCTAGGGTTCTTGCTTCTACTCGATGTTGGAAATCTAACGCTTCTGCAAATTATTCTAATTCACTGCTTAAGATTTCTGCAAGGTATAGAGCTGCCGCCGCCGCGTTAATATTTTCGTCAATAGTAAGTGCAAGACAATAACGCTCAGACTGCCGCCAGTTGCGTTGAAGCTGCCAAGCCTAGAGCCAAGCCATTTTCAAGGGAATAACTGCGGCTGCACTGTTGGCTCGTGATGTGACTATGGTCACCTTTGCTTATCTATAAATAAAAAAATACAATAAAGTTGGAATACTTATAACGGCTAATAGGGGATTTATAGCCAGTAACTTGAGCTTGCCATGCGTCCTTGTTACACTTAAACTAATCATTAGCAACAGGATTCAGCAAAATTTATGGCAAATATAATGTGCATACGCGTTCAGCAGGAGTTTTGCGAAGAGTGCTCCTTGGCCCTCAGGCGTTTTATCGGCGGTCAAGATGGCATTGAATCTATTGAAGCATCCAACGGGCAGATAGTAATATCTTATGATGCGGCATTAATTGACCCTGGGCAGCTTTTTGCTTCAGTTTGCGAAAATGTGGAGAGATTGGGATATAAAATAATTACTTAAGGAGAACCGAACATGATTAAGTGGTTCGCGTTAGCGTTTTCATTATTGTTCATGGCAGCATGTGCAGTAGCTCCCGTTAAAGAGAGCGGACTGAACCAGATAAAGCCCGGAGGCATTCATGAAGAATGTGTGAGTGCCAAGAAAGGAGAAAAGATCGTCTATTCTTTTTACGCGTCTCTGCCGGTCTCTTTCAATCTGCATTACCACGTTGGAGAGAAAATATATTATCCATTTGACAGGAAGGCGGTTACGCTGGACAACGGATCTTATGTTGCTGATCATGAAGATGTTTATTGTCTTATGTGGACTAACAACAATAAGGACAGTGCAACAGTGAATTATAAATATGAGATTCAGCCTGTCGTGAGGTATTCTACGACACCTGCGGTTAACCGTCCTGAACAGCAGACTCCTCCGGCGAGATCAGGATACTAAAGAATTTAATAAGTTATTATGCCTCCCCCAAGGACAATGTCTCCGTCATAAAAGACGGCGCTTTGTCCAGGTGTTGGTGCCCATTGAGGTACGCAGAATTCAACCTCTGCAATGCCGTTTGCCAGGATATTCAGATTGGCTGGTTCATCTTTCATTGTAGACCGTATTTTGACAGTTGCTTTGAATTGTGCTCCGGGAGGATCTGCGAGCCAGTTTATCTCTTTCACTTTAAACCGTTTCATCTGGGCCTTGTCTCGAGACCCTGTATAAACTGCATTGGTAGCGGGATCAATCCGGACAACGTATGTAGGCTTGCCGGCAGCAGGCAGACGTTTCCTCTGTCCGATGGTAAACAAAAATATCCCATTATGTTGTCCGATTTCTTTGCCGCTGGAGATATCAATTATGGGGCCGCTTTCACTATTTGCAATTCCTTTCATAAAGGAAGCATAATTTTTCTCTTCAATAAAGCAGATCTCCTGGCTTTCAGCTTGTGTTGCTGCGTGCAGATCAAGCGTATATGCTATCTGACGAACCTCCTGTTTTTTTCTTTCGCCGAGGGGCAATAGAAGCCTTGTCAGGATATCTTTATCCAGCGCATAAAGCACATACGACTGATCCTTGCCTGAATCAGTGCCTTTGAGCAGACATGCACCGGGTTCTGAACTTTGCACACGGGCATAGTGGCCCGTGGCAATAAAATCAAAACGCCTGCGGTCAGCTGCCTCTATTAGCGAAGGGAATTTGACAAAGCGATTGCATAATATACAAGGGTTTGGTGTGATCCCTCTTGAGTAAGCGTCGATAAATGGTTTTATTACTTTCTCTGAGAAGAGTTCTCTTGCATCGACAATGTTGTGTCTGATTCCTAGTTGCTCTGCGTTTTTTGCAGCGGCTATAGCTGATTCATTTGAACAGCGCGGTGCTTGATCGAGCTGTCTGCACGACTGCGAGTCGAAGAGCATCAGGCTGACCCCTTCTACATCATATCCCTGCTCTTTCAGAATATGAGCCGACACTGACGAGTCCACGCCGCCGCTTAAACCTACTATCACCTTTTTGGCCATTTATTATTTTGACAGACTGAAAGGGGGCCGAGCAAGAATATGCTATCTTTTTTTGCTGATCAGAACCACTGTGCTTCGTGGATTTGCTATGTATGACGACGGCGGATCTATGAGTATTTCTTTGCCGGCATCGAGAAAGTCTTCGCCGCTCTTCATGCCGGTGTCTATAACTCGGAACCAGTTCTTGCCATCAATCTGAGGCAAACTCACGTTCTGCAATTTGTAGTCTGAATTGAAAATCAGAAACAGCTGATAATCACCTGACGCTGATTTTACCTCTGCGCCATCAAGCATATAACATATGGTGCGGGCTTCAGGATCATCCCATTGAGGCTTGCCGCCATCAGGACCAAACCACGACACATCGGCAATGCGGTTTCCATCCTCATCGGCGCCGGTCAGAAATTTTCTGCTCTGAAGCACCGGATATCTTCGAGTGAAGTTGATAGCATTAGTAAAAAAATCGAGAACATCACTATTTGTCCGGGCATCATTCCAGTTGAACCAGCTAAGTTCGTTGTCCTGGCAATATGCATTGTTGTTTCCGTTCTGCGATCGCATAAACTCGTCACCGCCAAGGAGCATCGGTGTGCCGGCAGAAAAAATAAGCATGCAAGCATAATTCTTTATCAACTGCCTTCTCAATGTGATAACATTGATGTCATCTGTCTTTCCTTCATAGCCGCAGTTCCAGGAATTGTTGTCGTTTGAGCCATCACTGTTGTTTTCAAGATTAGCATCGTTATGTTTGCCGTCGTACGAGGCAAGGTCATTGAGTGTAAAGCCGTCATGGCAAGTAATGAAATTGACACTGTTGAAAGCGGACCTTCCGTCGTCGCCATAAAGATCAGCGGATCCGGTCAGCCGCCATCCCATCTCCCTCAGCTGTCCATCGTCGCCCTTGCCGAATTTTCGCATGCAGTCCCTGAATTTGCCGTTCCATTCAGACCAGTCTACGGGGAAATTGCCGACCTGGTAAGTGCCCAGATCCCACGGCTCTGCGATTAGCTTGGTCCTGGTGAGCACAGGGTCCTGCGAAACCGCATCGAAAAAAGAAGCAGAGCTGCGAAAACCTCCAAACTCCCTGCCCAGCACTGATGCCAGATCGAACCTGAATCCGTCAACATGCATCTGCTCAACCCAGTATCTGAGCGAATCCAGCACAAAACGTATCACGTGGCTCTTTTCGAAATTCACGCTATTGCCGCATCCGGTGAAATTCATATAGTAGCGGAATGGATCTGAGGCTGTACCTGTAAGAGTATAATAAGTCGGATTGTCGATCCCCTTGAAACACATCATCGGTCCCATTTCATTGCCTTCCCCCGTGTGGTTGAAGACAACGTCCAGTATCACTTCGATCCCTGCTTTATGAAGCTCCCGAACAAGCATTTTGAATTCATTCACCTGACAGCCCGGAGATTTTTGCGATGAATACGATGATTCCGGCGCGAAGAACCCGATAGTGTTGTATCCCCAATAATTGGTCAGGCCCCTGTTGATCAGGAAGTCATCGATATAGAACTCATGTATCGGCAGAAGCTCCACAGCATTTACACCAAGGTTTTTTAAGTGCGGAATTTTTTCAATAAATCCTAAATACGTGCCTCGATTGTTTACTCCCGAAGATGAATGAGCCGTGAAACCTTTGAGATGGACTTCATAAATCACTAATTCCTCAAAAGGTGTGTGAGAAGGCGAATCCCCTTGCCAGTCGAAATTGTCATCGATGACAATCGATTTTGGAACTATGGTCGTATTGTCGCGGAAATCTGTCGAAAGATCTTTTGCAGAAGATTGGCAATCATAGGGTAAAAGCAGATTGTCGATATTTCGGAATTTATCCGTCAATGCTTTTGCGCATGGGTCCATAAGGAGCTTGTGATCATTGAAGCGCATCCCTTTTGACGGATCAAAATCACCTCTGATCTTATATCCATAAAGCTGGCCGGCTCTGACACCATGAACGAAATTGTGCCATATATATTTAGTCCTGTTTTCAAGACGTATGATATCAGTTGGATCGGCGTCGACCTTATCGAACAGCAGCAGAAAAACTTCTCGTGCATTTTGGGAATAGATTGCAAAATTCACGCCGTCCGGTGAGAGCGTCGCGCCAAGCGGATAAAACAGGCCCTTGGATATTTGCTTGTCCGTGCGGTGCTTCAGTTCGTATGGCATGAACTGCCTCCTTTGATCTTAAAAACGGCATCTGCAATAAGATTGTGGTTTATATGGAGAAGTATATCAATACATGCATGGTCCTGCTATTGTAGTGAATCACCAGATGACCGCACTTGCCGTATTTGGCTTCATCGTCTCTTATGCTTTATAATTATGCCTATGATTGATCTGCACTCACACACAGTTTTTAGCGATGGAGTACTCATTCCGGCAGAGCTGGCTCGCAGGGCAGTTGCAACTGGCTATGAAGCCCTGGCCATTACAGATCATATGGACCACTCAAACATAGATCTGATCGTTCCCAGAATTGTAAAATTGGTAAATGCCCTTAAGGGACATATGCCTATAACCCTGCTGCCTGGTGCGGAGATAACTCACGTCCCGCCTTCATTGATACCTGATCTTGTTAAAGAGGCCAGGAGGCTTGGCGCCAGAATCGTGCTTGTTCATGGAGAAACAATCGTCGAACCTGTACTGGAGGGTACGAACCGCGCCGCAATCGAGGCTGGAGTGGATATCCTGGCGCATCCGGGGCTTATAAGCGAGGACGATTTACTCTTTGCAAAAGATAAGGGTATTACTCTTGAAATAACGGCACGGAAAGGCCATAGTATTTCTAATGGTCATGTAGCTCAGTCTGCTCTTCGTCTTGGTATCCCTTTAACAATCAACACTGATGCACACGAGCCATCAAACTTGATCAGCTGTGAAACTGCCGGAAAGATTCTGCTTTCAGCAGGAGTCAGCGTTGATCGGATAGAACAAATATTTAAACATGCAAGAAATCTTGTTGCGAAAGCCAGTGGAGGAATGTAATGCCGAAGGTCATCAAGAAGCGTATAAGCAAACACGAAAACCCTGAGGAGAGTCTTCAGGAGACCGTAGAGGATATACGGGGCAGATTGAGAGAACGCCAGAGGATTCTGGTCAGAGCCCTTGCGGCCTTTCTTGTCGTGTTGGTGGTGATCTGCGGATTCTATATCTATAATAAAACTCGGACTGCAAAAGCTGCTGAACTGCAAGGTAAGGCATATAATTTATTCTATAGCGAAAATGGTGCACAATCAGCAGATGGTCGTGAGAACTATAAAAAAGCTCTCGATCTGTTTATGCAAGCATACGAAATAAAGAAGAGCGCAGATATTCTGTTGTATGTGGCATATTGTCAATATGAACTTGGCAATTATGATGATTCTATTAAATCGCTGAAAGAGCTAATAGGAAAATATTCGGATCAGAGGATAACACCACTTGCTTACTATAAAATGGCAGAGGCCTATCTGAAGAAGGGAGATAGCGCTTCGGCTCTGGCAACACTGAAAGACCTGTCTAATATCAAGGATGCAATGTTCAGAGATATGGCCCTCATGGAAAACGGCAAGATACTGGAGTCACAGGGCAAGAGTGAAGAAGCTAAGGCTGTGTACAAAGAATTAATAGCAAAGTTTCCGAATTCTGTATTTGTAGCAGAGTCAAAAGCTAAAGCCGGCGAATAGATTAAGCTCTTCTGGTTTTGGCTTTCGTGCGAGACTTGCCTTTTGCTACCTTATCATGTCTGGATTTGGCGCCTTTCCTGGCTATCTTGGAGCGGTGACTGCCGTGCCCCCTGCTCTTTTTCGAAGCACGCAGAGAGCTTGTTGAAACCTTACTTGCTGTTATTTTGTCATCAACATCAGCAAAGTATTTGCCCCGCGGCGGCAACTTGATCTTTTCTCCAGCTGAAAGCCTTTCTATGCCCGCCATTGAATTGAGTGCTAGTATAGTGCTAATCGGCACTCTGCTTCTTGCGGCGATCTTTTTAAGCGATTCCTGTTTGCGAACTGTATAGGTGTCGTAGCTGAAAAGTCTTTCATCAGGTATCTTTGCCAAATTCTCAATAAATGTATCAGCAGTGTCAACAGGCAAACGAAGCGTATACTCTTTTGTGTTAGGCGGAGTGCTCCATCTCCTGAGCTCCGGATTAAGCTCACGTATTACATTGACGCTTGTGCCAGCGCATTTTGCCACTATATCGAGATCAACTGGAATATATAGGATTACCTCATCATATTCAAAAGGCTCATGATAAGTCAGATCGCGAAAACCATACTCTTCCGGCGTATTTGCTATAATTGAAGCAGCAATAAATCTCGGCACATAATCCTTTGTTTCCTGTCTGATCTGCTTTGTGTCTAACAGCGACCAGAAATCCTCTGAATCTGTCCTTTTAAGGGCTTTGGCTATTCTTCCTTCTCCTGCATTATATGCTGCAAGAGCAAGACTCCATGAACCGAACATGTCATGCAGGTCTTTGAGATACTCGGCGGCAGCTACAGTTGATTTGACGGGGTCTTTTCTTTCATCTCTCCACCAGTCTATCACCAGTCCATAGCGCTTAGCGGTGCCTGCAATAAATTGCCAGGGGCCGGCAGCCCGCGCTGGAGAGTATGCCTTGGTGTTGAACCCGCTTTCAACAATCGGCAAAAACACCAAATCCTCTGGCATATTCTTTTCTTTTAATATATGTTTCATTATCTCAATATATCTAGCGGATCTTTCCAGCCAGACCGAAAAACGCTGCTTCAAATTTCTTGTATACAGGCTGAAGCTTTTCTCGATGGCTTGGTTAGCTTTCTTGTCTGACGGTGATAACGAGATGGATAGAGGCGGAGTTATTGTAGGTGTGCTATTCTGTTCAGCCTTGCCAGTTGATTTAATATCCTGATTGGCCGGCGCCGACTGGTATGCAGGTGCCTGCGGTTCCGGTGGCGCTTGCAAAGGTACAGCCGGAGAGTCAACGGCTGCAGGCTGAGCTGTGTTTAAGCGTTCCAGCACGGTTTCCTGTTGAGGTGCCTCGATTGTTGCTGTAACCTCAGGCGCCTTGGCTATCATGTCCGTAGCCCCATTAGTAGCGCAGAAAGCTGACTGGGCGATATAAAGTGAAAAGAGGATAAAAAGTACTACCCCCCTGAAACCTGCAAATATCTGCATGATTTATTAGAAACCATAAACATACGCAATGTCAAGGGCATAAGTCACGTACTGCCTGCAATTTCTTGCGACTTAAGCTGGACAACTTGTCTATCCGCCTATCTTTGACATCGGTTTCAGATGGGTAAAGCTCTTGTCTCTGGATATGGTATGGCTGCTGGGCTTTATCTGTACCGCCAGCCGCAGCAATTTCTCTATCTCACTGTTTGGGGCGCCTGAGCGCAAGGCTGATTTCAGATCGATCTCAGTCTCTGAGAAGAGGCATGGTCGCAATTTACCGTCAGAAGTCAATCTTAACCTGTTGCACGAGCCACAAAAATGGTGAGTGAGCGCGCTGATAAAGCCGATAACTCCTGGCGCTCCATCAAACCTGAAATAACGAGCCGGACCATTTCTCCGAATCTTAACGGGCACTAAAGGAGCTATTGCTTCAACACGCCTCTTAATGTCCTCAGAAGAGAGATATCTGTCTTCGCTCCAAAACTCTGTAGCGCCTATTGGCATGAATTCAATAAATCTAATGTGAGCCGGGCGTTTAAGGGTCATCATGGCGAAATCAACAATTTCATCATCGTTAAATCCGCGGATAGGGACCATATTTATCTTGACTGGATATAATCCTGCATCTTCTGCAGCCGATATGCCCTCAAGGACATCGCTCAGATTGCCGCCTCTCGTCATCTCTCTATACCGGTCAGGCTGAAGCGAATCCAGGCTCACATTTACTCTTTTCAGCCCAGCTGCGGCTAGAGATGCTGTGAGACCTTTTAGAAGGATGCCATTTGTGGTCAGACTTAGGTCTTCTATGCCTTCAATTTTAGAGATGGCTGATATAAGATAAGGCAAGTTCCCGCGTATTAGGGGCTCTCCGCCGGTCAGACGTATCTTCTTAACCCCCAGGTCAGCAGCAATTGTCACTATGCGGATTATCTCTTCGTATCTGAGTATATCTGAATGGCCCACTGGCTTGATGCCGCCCGTTGGCATGCAATATATGCATCTGAGATTGCATCTGTCGATGATCGAGATGCGCATGTAGTCTATTACACGCTCGAAGCTGTCTCTAATCTCTTTCATGAAATTATTATCGCGTCAAGGCAGTAGATTTGACAATACCCTTTTGTCGACAGCAGAAAAAAGGTATTTATTTTTTCTTCTTGGATTTAGAGGATTGTGTTTTAGACGACAGCTTCTTCAATCTTTCTCTCGCCTGTTCAGCTTCATTCGATTTGGGATATTTTTCTATCAAGGTTTCAAGGATCACCTTGCCGGTTTTCTTGTCGCCGATTTCAAGGAATGAGTACCCTTGCCTGAGCATAGCCCCTTTTGCTTTCTCATGGTTCGGGTATTTCTTCAGAAAATCCTCGTAAGCAAGTATGGCATCCTCATATTTTCTTTCAGCGTAAAAGGTTTCTCCTATCCAGAAATAGGAATTTGGTGTCAGACTCTCCTTGGGATATTCCTTGTTGAAGCGCTCGAATTTCTTGCGTGCATCTGCATATTTCTTTCCCTTATAAGCTATATGTGCCTCATCGTAAAGTCTCGCGGCACTATCGCTAGCCTTGGGTTCGACAGCCTTTGTAGGTGCTGTGGCAGTATCTCCAATAACTTTGGCTGTATCACCTGCATCTGCAGCAGCTTTCGGTTTGCCGTCTCTCTGCTGGTTTTCGAGCGCAGTTATGCGGGCCTTTTGCAGTTCCAGTTCTGTTGTAAGGTCTTTAATCGTCTTATCCATGAAATATTTGTTTTCGTCAAAGCGGCCCCTAAGAGACTGCAGTTCCTTTGAATAGTCACTGGTCTGCGAAAGAATGTTTGTTTGGCTTTCCTTTATTGCGGTAAGGCTGTTTATTTCGCGCTGCATGGAAGCAACTTGTTCTTTCACGCGTGCAAATTCCCTGTCACGGTTGGCGCTCACAGCTTGGTTTTGTGCAAGGTTAGACCTGACCGAATCCATATCAGAATCAGTCACGCAGCCTGTAACAGAAATGCCGGCCAATAATAACAGAGGAAGAAGGGAGCGACGGAACGCTCCACGATTTTCAATAAAACCAAGCTTGTTTGCCGTCGTTCCCTTCTTCCTTGTAAGCATTATTAACGACCTCCCTCAGTTAAGACTAAATGGTCTCTTCTGTTTCTGGCCCAGCACTCCTCAGTGCTCTCCGTGCAAAGCGGCTTCTCTTTTCCATAGCTTATAGTATCGATTTTAGCGGAAGGTATTCCGAGAGACATCAGGTATTGCTTTGCAGCGCTAGCTCTTTTGTCTCCAAGCGCAAGGTTGTATTCCTTGGTGCCTCTTTCATCACAATTCCCCTCAACGAGTACTTTGGCGTTGGATTTGCCCATAATGTTTGCGACATCCTTGAGAATTGCGACGCCCTCGTCGTTGAGATCGTATTTATCAAAAGCAAAATGGATATCGCCGATCTTTGTCCCCAACTCCCTTAGTGTTCCTGTAACGGCCTCCTCTTTCGCAGCGGAAGGCTGCTTTTCAGTTACGGATTCAGCCTGCTGCATCGACTTGGATCCAGGCTGCTCCGGTGGGGCCGCCACCTGCCTCTGACTGCACGACACAGACAAGACAAACGCAGACAGTACAGCGAAGATAAAAAGCAATCTCTTCATGGCAAATACCTCCTAGTTGTAGATTATAATTTTGTTAACAGCTAATTTAACAAATATCGGAGTTCAATGCAAATCAGTTTCCGGATTGAGCAGCAAATAGAGAATAAATAATATGATTCGAATGTGGTTTTAAGGCACTTCGCTTTCTTCCCACTTGATCTCATCAACACTTTCAATATCGCTCAGCTTTGCTACGACTTCATCAAATCGTATCGGCTCTCTGTGTGAAATGCGTATGCGCACAATGATCTTTTCATTTTTTAAATCCTTAACGTAGCTGGCGAAATGAATGGTTAAATGAGCGTATTCCAATAATATTGTCTTTATTCTTTCAAGTGGGCTGGTCGTGCCGCTGCAAACTATTGTCAAGATAATGAATTCTGTGCGTGGTAAAACGGTTTTTATTCTACGAAGACTATAGAGATAAAAAAGGCTGAAGCAGGTCGTGAATACAGCCGGAATAATATATCCTGCTCCTATTGAAAGGCCAACGCCGGTTACGAGCCAAAGGCCCGCTGCAGTAGTTAAGCCCCTTACCGATCCTTTGCCCTTTATTATTGCTCCTGCGCCAAGGAATCCCATACTGGCAATTGCGTAAGATGCTATTCTGCCGGGGTCGAGGCGGACTACCGAATCCGTAACTCCTACGGAATGAAACAACACTTCCATATGGAGCGATAGCTGCATCATGAGACAGGCGCCAATGCAGACCAGTATGTTTGTCCGCAACCCGGCTGCCTGACCGTGGGCTTCCCGTTCAAATCCTATAGCGCCCCCGGCTAGCGTCGCCAGCGCGAGCTTTGCCAAATCATCAAGGTACTCGAGGTACGCGAACTCCACAACAAATATTCTATCATTACTTGCCTAAAAAGGGAACGAAAAGATGCCGGACGAGCTATACTCGTCCGGCCTGAGAATATTTTATTTAGCGATCATTTCTATAAGAGTGTCGGCTTCGCGATAGCCGGCTAGAACTCTGCCATCGGGAAGAATCAGGGCTGGCGTGCCGCTGATGCCGAGGTCGTTCGCAAGCTTTTTATTATCCTCGATGACCTTTGTGTCGCATTCAGCCTTCTCGATAGGTTTACCTGCAAAATTGTCTTCCAACAGCTGAATTGATTTTTTACATACAATGGCCTTTGATTTCCATTCTGCATCTTTATGCATGGGCAACGGGAGCAGCTTGATGAAGAAGGCTATATCTTTTCTCTTCTCCAGAACTTTCTTCATTTCAGCATGCAGCTTGGAGCAATAGGGGCAGTCCGGATCACTGAATACAACCACCTTGTATTTTGCATCTTTATCGCCGAGCACAAGAGACTCTGTCAACGGTATTTTAGAGACGTCGACTTTGTTAGAACGGTCGAAGCTCTCTTGCGTAAGATTTTTCTTTTCCTTGATATTTATAATTGCACCACTAAAGAAGTTCTTCTTGGAATAGTCTATATAAACAATCCCTTTGCGACCTCCCGCCTGAAGCAATACCTCCCAGAGACCCTTAACGGGCCCTTGGCCAACATTAATAATGGTCGCATCCGGAATCACGTCCTTAAGAATTGTTGCAGCCTCCTCATTTTTCAGTATGTGGCACTTTGCACAATCGTGTACTTTAAGATCATGGTCTTTGTCAGACAAAGCGCAGGCCTGAGTAGCGAAAACAAGCACAGCCAGAATCATTGTAAAGAATATTTTATGCATCACTCACCTCCAAATTGAAAACAACTCATGCTTAAAAAGCATGACATACCTGCGGCAGCACGGGCAAAAAAAACGTGACAAGGCAGGCTCTTTATTCAGGACCTATCTGGCGGATCCGATTATCCAGATCTGATAGTCCACCGCCCATAAGGGCATCAACAAGCAGATTGGATATTTCTCTCTTCGTTTTTTCAGGAGACAGCTGCAATGCAGCCCTAAGGGGAGGGACAGCCAGAGCCCATTTACCCAGATTAAGGTATGATCTGCCGAGAAGCAGATAGGCATCGGTAAAATTAGGATCCAAATCAGTAGCCTTTTCAAAATAGGGTATAGCCGCTTCGTACTGACCGCGATTGAAATATGACATGCCCCGGTCGAATTCATCCTGTGCACTATAGATTCCAAATAGCGCGCAAGAAGAAATCAAGACTGCTAAGCAACTTAATACAGCTGCTCTCAATATAGTGTTCATTATTCGCCCTCTCTAAACTATTTTGTTAAATAGCTGTTGTACAAGTTTAGTCTCTCAGGTAAAGCGTGTCAATATTTATCGGTAGGGTATGATGTCGCATGGCTGAAGATTTTTATTGACAATAACATTTCTTTTGCCTTAAAATCTAAAGCTTAAGGAGCGAATGCTTCGCTCAATTCTTAACTGACGGGGGGTAAGAAATTGTATGCTTTAGGTACCCATCTATTGGTAGAGTTGAGGGACTGTAATCCTGAGATTCTCAAGGACCTTAACAAGGTTAAAGGCGCTTTGGTCACGGCAGCAAAAGTGGCGAAGGCAACGATTATCGATGTATCATTTCATGAATTCAATCCATTCGGGATAAGCGGAATGGTAGTTATCGCAGAATCGCATCTCTCCATCCATACTTGGCCCGAATATTCCTACGCCGCCGTCGATATCTTTACCTGTGGAGACGTCATCAAGCCGGAAGTTGCTGCGCAATTCCTAATAGGACAATTTGAGAGCAAGACGCCTTCTATTGTCGAGATGAAGAGGGGGATTCTTTCGATAGCTAATGAAAAGCTTCCTCACAAGGTAAGCGATGAAGCAATCGAGATGGTTTGTTGAAAGCACAGAACGACGGCCGGGGCGATTGAATCGCCCCGGCAATAATTAAGGCGTTATAACTACTTCTGCTGCAAAGTTTTCCACTCTTCAATTACGGCTTTGCATTCTGGAGAAGCTTTTTCAATATTCTCGGGTTTGCTTACGCACGATCTTCTTCCGCCACCGCCCGCTTTTACATCCGCACATGGCCCACCTGGAGCAATCATTGCTGCACAGTCTTTTTCAAATTTCGCCTTGTTGGATGCGTCATCAGCCGCAAATGCGCTGATGCTGAAAAGCAGACACGGGACCAAAATTAATAACTTTTTCATTATAAACCTCCTGAACCAAAGATTCGCCCCGATGTGTCCAGGGCTATGGAAATGCGGCGATGCCGCCTTTCACATGATATGACATTGATTTCTCTCTTCCGCACTGACAGTCGCCGGCATTTTGGCAAATAAACAAGGCAACCGAACGTCACAACTTGAATGAGCATAAGATTTATTGAGTACATACTACCAGATTATTATTAAATGAGCAATAAAAAAATGCTGCCTTAATTTTTCATGGAGATGCAATCTACAGGAGTATGTTAATCAGCAAACGATAAAGGAAGATTTACGCGGTGAAATTAAGACTGCATGTGTAATAAGGTGAAGTGCCTGCTCAATTGTTTCAGACAAGCGGCAGGCATATCCGAAATGTTGTCCCCTTGCCTGATTCACTTTCGACTGTAATATTGCCTCCATTTTGTTTCACAATTCCATAGACCATTGCAAGGCCCAGTCCTGTGCCCATGCCAACTTCTTTTGTCGTGAAGAATGGTTCAAAGATATGTTCTATAGTCATTCGGTCCATGCCAGTTCCAGTGTCTGAAATTATCAGAGCAGCATGTGGCTGAGCAGTCTCAGATTTCGAGTCTCCTGTATGTATATCTGAGCTCTCATGCCGCTCTGTGTATATATTCAGGATCCCGCCGCCGGGCATTGCATCGCGGGCATTGATCGCCAGATGGACAAGGACCTGCTCAATCTGATCGCGGTCAACCATTACAGCCAGCGCTTCATGTGAGAGTCTGATTGAGAGATCAATATTATCTCCAACCGCAACAGCAAGAGCCGCCTGCGATATTTTGATTATCTCATTGAGGTCGTGAAGCATCAGATTAGTGATTTGCTGACGGCTAAATGCGAGCAGACCATGGGTGATTTCCGAGGCCTGCTTGGCTGCCAGGAGTATCTCGTGGATGTATTCCCTTGTTGTTTTGTCCTCAATTCTGTCTTGCGCCAGTTTTCCATATCCGATTATCGAGGTCAGAATATTATTGAAATGATGGGCTACACCCCCTGAGAGAACACCTACGGCTTTCATCTTTTCTGCCCTGATCTCTGCGCTTCGCATACGGGTTTCTGCCGCACGCATCCGTGCATCTGTCTCGCTCTTGTAAAGCGCAACTTCTATAGTGCTTTTTAGCGTATTCATATCGCATGGTTTTGGAAGGTACCCGAATGGTTCCACCTTCTTGGCCTGCTTCAATGTTTCAGGATCGGAATGGGCGGTAAGAAATATTATCGGGATTGCACTATTACTGCGAATGATATGTGCTGCTTCAATGCCATTCATTCGGCCGTCCAATGTAATATCCATAATGATAAGATCCGGGCTGAGCTCGGTCGCCATTCTGACTGCATCTTCTCCGCTCGAGGCGTTAGCTGATACGTCATACCCCAGCGCATTCAGGTTCGACTTGAAATACATCGCCGTCACTGCTTCATCCTCAACCAGCAGAATAGTTTTCTTGTCCATAATGTATTTCCTTTTCATATTCATTGCGGGGGAAAGTTATTTTCACCTTTGTTCCTTGCGAATGCGTCATTTCAATGGTTCCATGAATTTGCTTGGCCAGCGCGTTAACTAGTTGCAGCCCCAGTGATGGAGCATTGAAAAAATCTATTTCATTTGACAAACCTACACCATTGTCCTCGGAATATAACACATAATTGCCATCTTCCCGGATGTTGATGCCTACACGGATTATCCCATCTCTGCCATCTGGAAAGGCATACTTGAGGCTGTTCGATACCAGTTCATTAATTATCAGACCGCATGGTATGCCGACATTTATATCCAATTCAAGGTGATCCATATCTACAATACATTTGACCCTGCTGAGCCTGTAACTTTCTGAAATGCGGTTTACAAGAGTTTCAAGATACTCCTTGAAATCTATATGAGCCAGATCTGTAGATCTATACAGGCTCTCGTGAATAAGCGATATGGAATAAACTTTATCTCGGCTCTCCTGGAATTTGGCCCGGACAAGCTCATCAGTAACATCCTCGGCCTGAAGGCTCAATAGGCTATATATCACTTGCATATTGTTTTTAACACGATGGTGTATCTCTTTCAGCAACACCTCTTTTTCCTTCAGTGACTTGATCAGCTGCTCCTCAGCCTGCCTTCGATCGCTAATATCCCTGCCTGACGCAATAATACCGGCGACTTGCCCTTGCTCGTTTCTGAATATGCTTGCATTGCACAAAAGATAGGTTTCCTTGCCGGAAGCATGACGGACAGAAAGAGACTGATTAGTTACATGTTGTCCGGAATAAGCAAGCTGATACAGGTGTCCGGCCTGCTCGGGTTCTGTAAAGTATCCGGCAAAGTCAGTGCCGATGAGTTCAGAACGCCCGATGCCTGTGATCTGTTCAGCAGCTGCGTTAACATCAGTTACTTTACCTTCCGAATCTATGATAACACATGGGTCAGGAATTGCTTCGATGAGGCTGCGGGTGTAGTTATAAGCCGTTTCAACATTTTCCGCATGAATTACGCTTAGAAGGAAGCCGGCGACAAGGCCGGTGAAGGCAAGGCCGGCTAAAAAAAAGTGTATGTAGCGAAGGCTGCTTCTGGTCGAGACAAAATCGCGCGTTGCCCAATAAGTTATCAACCATTTCCGCCCACAAACGTCTATGGTCATAGATTTTGTCAATCCGCTCGCTACAAATTTTTGGTTTTTCATAGCTTCCTGGCTGGTGCCCGATGAATGTGCATATAGAAATTGCTCTTCTTCCGGAGCCGACTCGTCGCGGATTGAGAAATTAATGCCTTCAGGCCTAAGATATTTAACCGAATGTTCAGCAATATCGCCTATTCTGAATACACCCAGTGCAAAACCTCTAATATTATCCGATCGTGCCTGTTCAGAAGCAGCTGTTAAGCTTTCTCTGTAAATCGGAGCAAATACAATAAAACCTAATTGATCCTTTGTTTCTTGAACAAGTGTTATTCTGGCGGTGGCCCTCGTCATGCCGGTCTTGCGCGCAGAATCCAGGGCTGATAAACGAGTCTCACTGGAAGCAAGATCAAACCCTAATGCGAGCTCATTGCCCCTATAAGGCTCTACAAAATATACCGGGAAATACTCGCTTCGCTTTTCGGCTCTCTTCATTCTGCCTTGAGAAATCAGCTGAGTAAATTGGAAATTGGTGAAGCCGGCCTCTCTTGCGGCCTGCTCGTAATCCTGTCTTCGAGAATCCGTAACTGATGGTATCCACTCAAGAGCTTTAATGCTTGTGTGCTGTTGTAAAATGTGGTTTGTAAAGCTATTAAACTCGGCCCTGCCAACTTCTTCAGGCATTGTGTAAAACAACGCCTGAAGTGATTGAAGAACCGCCAAGTCGCTGTCAAGCTCTCGCTTGAATGCAGAATAGAGGTTGTTCGTAACACCATTGAATTCTGCCTCTATAAGCCTCTTGTTGGAGTAATAGCTGGTCGAAGAAACTATTAAGGAGAGAGCGACACCAAGAACCAATATCATAGCGAAAAAGATATTGCGAGAAATCCTTTTGCCTAACGAGTTTAGCATTATGTTATTGCTATCATCTCTGACTTGGAGATAAAACTTATTTCTAAATGCACGAGTAAATTGCTGCCGGCCACTCTGTAAATTATTATGGCATGAATGCGTTTGATTGTAGATTGAATACTATTAACGCATGAAGATTGACCTGCTAAAATAGAATCAAAGAGCAAAGCTTCTTATGCACCCGCGCCTATTTTGATGCGTTCTGCAATGGATATCCGGCCTCCTTCCAGGCCTTAAGCCCTCCTGACATATTAACTGCATTTCTGTAACCCAGATCATTCAATGTCCTTGTTGCAGGAGCGCTCCTTAGGTCCAATCCGCAGTAGACGATAATATTGGCATTCTTATCAGGAATAAGCAGACCAATTTTGAATTCAAGTGTCCCCCTTGATATGTTCATGGCACCCGGAATGTATCCTGTTTCGAACTCTTCGCGGTCTCTTACATCAACAAGTATAACCGGCTCTTTTGCATCAACGATTCTTTTCACTTCAACAATGCTGACCTCTTTTATTGCTGATCTGGCTTCGCGAACTATTTCAGCAGGCGTTTTATCTGCGGCATTAGAAGCATCGAACAGTAAAGTCACCAATGCTGAGATTGAAATGAAACCGATAATTATAGCTCTCATATCGTTCCTCTCCCGGTCAAGTGAAAGAGGAGACTGGAATCTTCGTCTCCTCTTTCCGGTTTGCTGTGACTATTAAAGCGAGCTAAGCGCCGCAACCCTTACTGTTTGTCGCTCAAGGCGGAGATGCCAGGCAGGTCTTTACCTTCAAGCAGTTGAAGTGAAGCGCCACCTCCAGTGGAAATGAACGTGATTGCATCACTGACTCCAGCTTTATGAACAGCGTAGTCTGTATCGCCTCCACCAACTATGGTAAGGGCATATGCGTCAGCGACTGAATGGGCAATGGCATAAGTTCCCCGCGAGAAAGCATCGATCTCAAATACGCCCATTGGGCCATTCCAGATGATCGTTTTTGCATTCTGAATAGCTTCGGAAAAGAGTTTGACTGATGCAGGCCCAATGTCCAGTGCCTTCCAGCCCTTTGGTATTTCTTGGGTTGTAACTATCTTTGTTTCAGCTGCAGGCTCGATAGTCTGTGCCACTACGCTGTCTACGGGAATGTAAAATTTAACGTTATTCTTTTTCAGATTTTCGATTGTATCTTTGGCGAACCCGAGCATTTCAGCTTCCAGAAGCGAATCTCCGATCTCATAATCTAACGCCCTTATGAAAGTGTATGCCATACCACCGCCTATTATGACTTTGTCGACCTTGTCCGCAAGATGCTGGAGCACTCCGATTTTGCCGGAGACCTTCGACCCGCCGAGTATGGCGACAAATGGTCTGACCGGATTTTCGACAACGCCCTTTAAATATTCAATTTCCTTCTTCATCAAAAATCCTGCGGCTGAAGGAAGAAATTTTGTAATGCCGACGGTTGAAGCGTGCGCCCTGTGAGCAGCCCCGAAAGCGTCATTCACAAAAAAGTCGGCGAGTTTTGAAAGCGCCTTGGCGTAAGATTCGTCGTTCTGCTCCTCTTCAGGATGAAAGCGGAGATTCTCTAAGAGCAGCACATCGCCTTCCTTCATCTTAGATGCTATGCTTTCGATCTGTGGTCCTATGCAATCAGGTGCGAACAACACTTCCTTGTTCAGCAGTCTTTGCAAACGCTTAGCTACAGGGGCCAGGCTGTAACGAGGATCGACCTTTCCCTTAGGCCTTCCCAGATGAGAAGCCAAGATTATCTTCGCCCCTTCGTCTATGGCGTAGTTGATGGTCGGCAAGGCAGACCTTATACGGCGGTCGTCCGTAATAACCATATTGGCGTCCAGAGGAACATTGAAATCGACTCTTATAAATATTCTCTTGCCTTTTATCGCAAGGTCATCGATCGTCATTTTTCCCAATATGTCGCCGACAGATGGCGTAATGCCATTTTTCCTGGACATATTCTAGCTCCTCTTTACTAAGTAGAGTGCAAGATCTCTTACGCGCGAGCTATAGCCAGACTCATTGTCATACCAGGAAATGATCTTGACCATGCGCTTGTCGATTACGCGTGTTAGGGCTGCGTCGACAATTGACGAATATCCGGATCCGTTGAAATCAATGGACACGAGAGGCTCTTCGCAGAAAGCCAGGATGCCCTTCATCGGACCTTCGGAAGCCTTCTTGAGAGCCGAGTTGATTTCTTCAGCTGTCGCATCCTTGTTTAGCTCGGCAACAAGGTCAATTACTGAGACATTCGGAGTGGGTACCCTTATCGACATGCCATCCAGCTTGCCCTTAAGCTCAGGCAGCACAAGCCCGACCGCCTTGGCTGCACCAGTGGTGGTTGGAATCATAGAGACTGCTGCGGCGCGCGCCCTTCTGAGATCCTTGTGCGGGAGATCCAATATCCTCTGATCATTGGTATAGGAATGCACAGTTGTCATAAGACCACGTACGATGCCAAATTCATTGTTAAGTACCTTTGCGACTGGCGAAAGGCAATTAGTAGTGCAAGATGCGTTTGAGATAATCTTATGCGCTGCCGGATCGAGTTTCTCTTCATTAACACCCATGCATACGGTTATATCAGGATCCTTAGCAGGGGCTGAAATTATCACCCATTTTGCGCCGGCGTCGATATGCTTAGAGGCACCGGCCCTATCAGTAAATCTGCCGGTAGATTCGATCACAACATCAACCTTCAGGTCTTTCCAGGGTAATTTTTCCGGGGCTGTTTCAGCCAGTACCTTAACGGGTTTTCCATCAACAACGAGTGCTCCGTCAACCGCTTTCACATCTGCATCAAACGGACAGTGAACGGAGTCGTACTTCAGAAGATGGGCAAGTGTAGCAGCATCTGTCAGATCATTGATGGCTACAATATCCAGGTCACTAAATCCCTTGCATTTTCTGAAAAAAACCCTGCCTATCCTTCCAAAACCGTTGATCGCTACTCTTACGGGCATAATATCCTCCTTGCGATAGTTAGAATTTATTAATGACCATCCCCGTCAGAAGCTTGGGATAAAAATAGGTTGATTTCGGAGGCATGCGAAGATTAGCCGCAGCTACGCGTTCAATATCGTCTACCCCAGTCGGGTTGAGAAGGAACACAGCATCGAAGTCTCCAGCCTCTACCCGCTTCATTGCCTCGTCAATATCCATTTCATAAGCCACGTCAGTGATTCCAAAGTCCCTCTTCAATATCAGCTCATGCAAAAGAACAACGTCCAGCGTATTGATGGCAGAATGCAAATCTTTCAGCTTGCCACCTCGATATCTCAGGAGATACCATTTGCCGTCGCTCTTAAGATACAGCCCTAATGTATGCTTGCCCGCACTTGAGACAGATTTACTGATGTCGGTGCCAGCCGGAAGTTGAGAAATATCGAAATCTTCTTTCAGTTTTTCAAACGCCTCGGATTTATCCGCAATCCCCTTTACCATTCTGTGAGTTGGCAGTATGGTTATCCCCTCCTCAGACATATTTGCCAGAAACATTAACACGTAATCCCACGGCCTCGGCTTATCATCGATGCGACCGGTTTTCATATCCATCTCTTTTTTGAATTCGAGCGCAACTTCATAGCGATGATGTCCATCGGCTATATACAAGGCCGTATTGGACAATTCCTTAGAGATCAATTCTGTTTCGGCAGGTTCTAATATCCTAAAGAGTTTGTGAACAGCGCCATCGGAATCTTCCGCCACTATATAAGGGCTATCGTTAATTGCGTCAAGTATTTTTGTGGTAATGCGATTACGACTGTTGTACATAGTGTATATTGGGCTTGTATTAGCCATGCAATGGCGCATAAGGTCCAGGCGGTCGGCCTTTGGTTTTGAGCGGGTCATTTCGTGTGGATAAATCCCGTCGCCCAATTCTTCTATTTTGACTAGTCCGAAAATACCTTTCAGGGTCTTTTTCTGCCCTAGAACAGCATAATCAACCGTATAAGCATAGAAGGCAGGCTTATCATCTTGCATCAAGATGCCCTCACGCAGCCACTCATCAAGGAGAACTCGCGCACGGCTGTATTTATTGCTGGAGGCATCATCATCATTTCTGTTTTTGCCGAAATCAATGCGGACGATATTGTAAGGGCTTTTGCCGTAGAGCGTCTCTCTGCACTCAGGTGATATTACATCGTAAGGCGGCGCGATTACTTCACTTCCTGAAACTTTGCTACAGTTGTAAACGACTCCGTTGAATGGGATGACTTTAGGCATTAAATGGAAATTTCCTTAGCTGTTAGTAGTTTATTTGCGCAGATCCTTCTGCAGAAAGTTCTTTATATTATCACGAAATAGACCAGATTTCAAAGGTTTTTAAGACTGAAAGGGCGATTTCTTACGCAGGCCCTACCGTCTGCGGATAAGGTTATCCACTCAGTTAGCGATTATCAAACAGAATTACTTGGACAAGCATCATCAGGTTCTGGTGGCGCTATCCCCCCTATTTATTGATCAAATTGGCCGAGCATTTATGAGTGCTGGCTATAAACTGTTAAAATACGGTATGACCACGGATGAGTCTCAAGTGATTTTTCTAATGCAAGAGGTCAGCCGGTTGCGGGAAAGGTTAAACACTTTGACACCTTCCCTATCAATCATGCTGCGCAGGCGAGGGTTCAGCATATACAAAAAAGAGCCGCAGACTGACCTGATTTTACCTGATCAGCATTATGTTGACAGCTACTACGGGAGACTGAAAAAATATTCGTTTCGGTTATTTCTGCGCGAAGTGATAAAACATCAGCCCTTATTTGATCTAGCTCAGGTGGCGCGTTTTGCAACAAATGAAGTAACCGTTGAATATCTGCATTTTTTGGAAAGTATTGGTCTAATTGCGTCAGATGCCGATAAATATCGGCTCTTAAAGGGTCCGATCAAGAGCTTCGGACCGACTCTGGAATGGTTCGTTGCAGAGATATTCCGTCGCGAATTTTCTGCTGAGGCGATATGGGGCGCAAAAATGAAGCACCGAAACGTCGGCGGTGACTATGATCTATTATCCAGGATCGAAGGGGCTATTATCTATATGGAAATCAAATCTTCGCCTCCTCGGCAGATTTATCCGAACGAAATCAGCGCATTTTTAAGCAGAGTTCTGGACCTGTCGCCTGAAGTGGCAGTTTTTTTCATGGATACCGAGCTCAGAATGAAAGATAAAATAGTGCCGATGTTTGAAGAAGAGCTGAAAAGCCGCTTTGCAAGTCCGCCTGGTGTAAGGCGAATGGAAAGAGAGCTCTTCGAAGTTTCGGGGGAAGGAGTAGACGGTAATAAAATATTTATAATCAATGCAAAAGACAGCGTGGCTGCAAACATCGAAAAGGTGCTGATAAGATATTTGAGGGGAGGGCATTGATGAAGGAAAAGGAGTTGTGTATTATCTGCGCATGGCGCGCCACATGCCAGAAACAGTTTTCAATGAAGGCAGGCCAGAAGTGTCCGGATTATTGCAAAGACCTGACTATCAGGGATTCGGCAAGTCCAGAGGGAGATGGTTCCGATCAGGATACGAAATAGCCGCAAAGATTACTTAATATCTGCAGCGGCGATCGCATCCTCTTTGACAAAGGAAAGGCCTGCTTTTCCATCTTTAACCCAAACTACCTTAGCGGTGCATGACGGAGAATGAAGTCTGATGATCCAGCCAACATATATTGGGGCACTTGTCTTGATCTGCATGCCCTTTTCGCTTATATCCGAAATCGTGCATCCGAAAGTGAGCCCGTTTTCTATAGTAAAGAGAGTGGTTCCATCATAAGACATGCGAGCCTGGCGGTAACTGGGCGAGTCTTCGCTGCGCCCAAGTATCTTCTGGAAGAACTCTTTGAACATATCTAATTATCGACCAGGCGGACATTATCTTGAGCAATCTACTTGTCTGTAGTTTTTCTATTTGTGACCTCAGAAGGTTGCCTTTTACCGAAGGGTTTGAGTATTTTCAGTAACTGATTGACTTGCCGGGTATTTGCAACATCATTTTTTTCAAGCCAGCTGCGGCGTGCGATCGAAACCCCATATGACATAAAATTGAATTGAGAGCTGACGTGGGTATCTGTACAAATAACTATCGGGATGCCCATATCTCTAGCTTTTTTTGCATAAATGTCATTCAGATCGAGCCTTAACGGATAGGCATTTATCTCCAGGGCGGTGCCGGTTTCTTGAGCAACTTTTAAAATTTTTTCCATATCGATTTCATAAGCTTCACGTTCGCCAATGAGCCTTCCAGTTGGATGGCCTATGATGCTCACGTACGGATTCTGCATCGCCGCCACCATTCGACTTGTAAGCTGCTCTTTTGTCTGCTTAAATCCCGAATGTATTGAGGCCACAACAATATCCAGTTCATGAAGTATATTATCTGGAAAATCCAGGCTGCCGTCGCTCCTAATGTCTACTTCAGTCCCTTTCAATATCCTGAATTTTTTTAGCTTTTTATTCAGGGAGTCTACTTCCTTTACTTGTTCAAGCAGTCTGTCGACTGTCAGTCCGTGCGCAACACCAAGCCCTTGCGAATGATCAGTCAGAGCAAAGTATGAATAGTCACATTCCATTGCAGCGTCCACAAGCTGCCTGAATGTATGGCTCCCGTCGCTCCATTTTGAGTGAACGTGCAAGTCACCTTTGATATCTCCGGCAACAATCAGTTCAGGCAGTCTATGGGCTATTGCTGCCTCTATTTCACCGCGGTCTTCCCGTAGCTCAGGCGGTACGAATTGCATCCCTAGGATTTCGTACACATCCTTCTCATCCTCACCGCCAAGTTTCATGTTGTCACGGACCCTAAATACACCATATTCGTTTATTGTCAGGCCTTTCTTTACTGCCATCTCACGCAGCCTGATATTGTGTTCTTTGCCGCCGGTAAAATATCCGAGCGCAGCACCGTATGAATCTTTTTCAACGACCCTTAGGTCAACTTGCAAACCTTCGCTGATTACGACACTCGATTTGGTGGAACCGTGCATCAGTATGTTTTTCACCTGTGGCAAGTGAACAAAAACATGCATAACCTCTTCAGGATTGTCCGATGTAGCAAGAATATCTATATCCTTAATCGTATCCTTCCATCTTCTTATGCTGCCGGCAATATCTAAACGGGCTATGGGTGCTTTTGTCTTAAGCTGATCGACAATATTCAGTGCCAGGGGAAGGACTTTGCCCAGCGGCTGGCGCTCCCGGCCACGCCTGAGCATCCCGATACCTCTAAGGATGTTCTCTTCAGTCTTGGCCTTGATTCCCGGTAAGCCGGCGAGTTTATGCTCCTCTGCCAGTCTGGCTAGTTCGTCGAGGCTGTCAATGCGCAGCTTTTCGTACAGCAGCATGGCGGTTTTGGGTCCTAGTCCCGGTACAGTCTCAAGTGTCAAAACAATAGGGGGTATTTCTTGTTTTAGCTCTTCATATACTGCAATTTTGCCTGTCTTTATGTATTCAGCTACCTTGGCTGCCAGATCTTTTCCGACTCCGGGAATTTTCACCAGTTCATCATCTGGCATGTCATCGATATTTTTGGCCAGTCCTTCAATATTGAGGGCAGCCCTTCTGTACGCTCTGATGCGGAAGGGGTTATCGCTCTTGATTTCGAGGATGTCTGCTATCTCGTTAAAGATCTTTGAAATCTCCTGGTTTTTCATGAAGCCCCCTGTTATGACCACGATGCTTGCGGCTATAGAAAATTATGCAGTATTACCTGTCGAGATACAAATCACTTGATATTTTCCATCTTGACTGAGCGCAGGATCAGAGGTACAATTTGGAAGTTTCTGTTATAAATATGCATTTGGAGGCATTATGGAATCGGACGAGAAAAAGACACTTGCTGATCTCGACTTGGTTAACAAGATCAAGGGTGGACTTGCAAAAGGCGCCAAGGGAGTAAAGTTGCTCGGATTCGTAATCGTCGCCTTTATTATTTTTTTGATAATGAATCCGTTTGTGATCATAGGCGCCGGTGAAAGAGGCGTGATCCTTGATTTCGGCGCAGTACAGCCGCAAGTGCTTGGTGAGGGACTCCACCTGAGAGTGCCTATAATGCAGAAGGTTGTGAAGATTGATGTGCGAGTTAACAAGTCGCAGACTGACGCAGAATCGGTTTCAAAAGATTTGCAGGACACCCGATCGACTATTGCTGTTAACTATCATGTACTGCCTGAAAAGGCGAACTGGGTATATCAGAACCTCGGCAGCCAATATAAAGACCGAATTATTGACCCGGCAGTGCAAGAGGTTGTAAAAGCTATTACTGCAAGGTTTACCGCGGTCGAGCTTATCACACAGAGAGAGCGCGTGCGCTCTGAAATCAAGGATCTGTTGAAACAGCGCCTGGTAACCTATAACATTGTAGTGGACGATTTTTCAATTGTGAACTTTGCATTTTCACAGCAGTTTACGCAGGCTATTGAGTCTAAGCAGACCGCTGAACAGCTTGCTCTAAAAGCCCAAAGAGACCTTGAAAGAATCAAGATTGAGGCAGAGCAGAAAATAGCCTCAGCAAAAGCTGAAGCTGAAGCTTTGAGATTGCAAAAAGAAAACGTGACCCCTCAACTTGTCAAGCTGCGGCAGATAGAGGCTTCGATCCGTGCTATCGATAAATGGGACGGTCATATGCCGAAAGTCACCTCCGGAGCCGTTCCATTTATAGACCCGAAGAGTTTCGAAAAAGAGTAGCCGGGATTATTGAAAAATGATTATGTAAAATAAAAAGTAACTCTGTGCAAAAGCTGTGAATTTAGATGAATAATAATATTGGCTGCGTGAGTCCGCATCCGATTGCTCTGGGGAGTTTCTAATTAATACTACCGGCTTTGTTGAGCGTACACTGACAGATCAAATAGTTGCAGCACTTCGCCTGCGCGATTTGCATGGTCAGATGCTTTTAGAAGACAGAGACGTTAACGATCTGTTACACAGTCTGGACCTTTGTATTGAGGCGACTCAGAGGGCAATGGTCGACTCTGGAATGGCCAGGGAGTGTGCAGATTGCGCAATCAGTGAAGCCGGAACGTGTTGCAGCTTTCGCACCGGATACAAGAGCGATAGTGTTATTTTGCTTATTAATCTATTATTGGGCAGAGATCTTCCTACAACATCGTTTGATGCGCGCCTGTGCTATTTTCTGACTGAGATTGGATGTGTACTCAGGGCACGGCATGTAATATGCACAAATTTTATTTGCCAAAGGCTGAGGGATACGATTCCGCACGAAACTCTTTGCAGCGTGCAGGAGATTGCAGGTAATGAAATTGATATCATGTTTGCTCTTGAGGAAGCAATAAAGAAAAAGTTGGTTTTCAACGCCAAATTAGTTCCTTAATCATAACTATTAGAATTCTTCGAATATCCTTTCTATTTTTTTCAGTTCAACATTAGCCGCCCTATTGCTGAAAATCGAATGAAGATATCTTCATAAATATTTCATTTAAATTTAACAAACCGACTTTATTCTAATGCATATTTTCTTTATGCAAGAGAGGACATTACTTAATATATGTACCGGATGATTAATGTTTCACTGTTCTGTGACGGACTTCGTACAATATTTTTTTTAATCGGCATACTATCAATATTTGGGTGCGCTACTTTTTCTAAGAAAACGATTGATAGCAGGCAATACCATCCTTCCAAAGAGTTTTCAGTCTCGCGAGGTGAGGATGTGATTGGGCAGTTAGCATACATTACTCTTGAAAAGGGAGATACTTTGCCTGATATTGCGAGGCATTTTGATCTTGGAATCAATGCAGTCAGCGCGGCTAATCCTGGGGTAGATGTTTGGGTGCCTAAGGATGGGGAGCGGATAATGTTGCCGCTGAGCTTCATCCTGCCCGATGCTCCCAGGAAGGGTATCGTCATAAATCTGGCAGCAATGAGGCTCTTTGAATTTAACGGGAATCGTGATTCGTATAGTGTATATACATATCCTGTTGGTGTTGGTACTGAGGAGAGACCATCGCCAATGGGGCAGATGTATGTTGACCATAAGGTGCCTCGCCCAACATGGCATGTTCCTACCTCTATTGCGAAGGATCATTTGAAAAAGGGAGACCCGCTGCCCGCTGCAGTGCCTCCGGGGCCTGACAATCCTTTAGGCGAGTACGCGATGTACTTAAGCAAGCCTTCCTATTTGGTTCATGGTACAAATAAGCCGGCAAGCATAGGCCTTAGAGCCACCAACGGGTGTATAAGGCTTTATCCGGAAGACATAAAGAAAGTCTACGCTAACACGCCGATCAAGACACCAGTTAGCATGATTAGCCAACCATATCTGATTGGCCAATCCAACGGAGTAGTTTATCTGGAAGTCCATACCCCACCGGAAGATCAAGACGCTGCGGAGTTTGATAGAATGTTTGCAAAGTTGAAGAAATTTGAAAAAGAGTCCGGACGCGCTCTTGATTGGACTAAAGTAAAGAAGGTTTTGGCCGAAGCGCGTGGTATTCCAATTCCTATTTTCGAGATACGTCCTGGGAGCATGAATGAGATTCCAAAACCTGTAGAGATCGAGCATCCCAATGAATTATATGGCAAGCCATCAGTGCCGCCTATGAAATCAGATGCATGGTCTATTCTGGCTGCAGATACTTCTGATGCGGTTGATGCTAGCAGGTTGGCTGCGATGATCAACCACCAGGGTCCGCCAATACCGGCGAGAGTGTTATCAAGGAATGGCGGCTATCGTGTTATAGCAGGCCCTTTCAGTGACTTAAAAGAAGCAAAAGAGGCTCTTAAGCGGCTAAAGATTGATCTGGACATTGATGGCAGACTGATCGAGCCTGTCAGAAAGAGTAGTCGAAACTGAACAGAAAGGAGGTGAATAGACGATGAAGAAGACATTATTGGTAGTCTTGATGCTTGCTTTTGCTCTTACGCTGGTTGGTTGTGCAACTAAAGGCGATCTCGAGAGCGTTCAGTCACAGCAGATGATGACTAAGGCCAAGGCTGATCAGGCAGCTCAGGATGCTCAGGCTGCTAAGGCGACCGCTGATGCGGCAACGTTGAAGGCTGAAGCTGCAGCAGCTCGCGCTGAAAACGCCGTGAAGATGGCGGAAGAAAGAGAGCGGATCGCAAACGAAAAGGCGCAGATGGCTGATGAAAAAGCTCAGAAGGCTGACGCCGCGTTCAAGGGTTCAATGAAGAAGTAAGTCAATTTATAGGAGTTGTTAACTTTGTGTTTATTGCACCGGAAGGGAAGCGGCAGGACTATTTTGGTACCTGCTACTTCCCTGCCCTGCAGATACTCGGTTTGTTGAAATAAGTGATTGATTCCCACTCAGGCTCAGGGCAAATCTAACTATTTTGTATCCGGCAATGAAGAAAATGGGCAAATTTGGATTATAATAAAACTATATATTTATGTGTCAGTTTGGTCGGCGATTCTATCAAGGCCATAATTATTGCAACTGAAGCGAAATTATTATATGTCGGTAAATAAACGGAGTAGAGTAGATATGTATATGTTTTTTTTCATTGTTTGGCTCTTCGTGATGCCGATGATGATGTGTGGATGCGCTCATCTCAATGAAGGACTCGAAGCAAAAACATACTTTAAAGAAGCGAATGATTTATTTAGCCAGGGGAGTTACAATGCATCTTTGAGCAAATATGAACAGGTTGCTGCGCAGTTTCCCACTATTGCAGACAGAGCGCTGTTCGAGATGGGCATCATTTATGCGTATTCCAAAAATGAGCATAAGGACTATGGCAAATCTGAAGAGTGTTTTCAAAAAATTATAAAAGGTTACCCTGAAAGTGTTTATAGAAAAGACAGTGAGATGATGATATTCCATATTAAAAATGTCTCCATAAAGGATAGGACGATAGGCACGCAGCAAACTCAGTTAGATTCTCTTAGAAAAGAGTTACAGAGCAAGGAAAATGATATTAATGTCTTGCAGAAAAAGATAGAATCACTTCAGCAGGGCATAAAGAGCAGGGAGAGTGAGATCTCCGTCTTGCAAAAAGAGGTCTTTATGAACTCCAAGATATCGGCTGATAAGATCCTGGTTGAGAAAAAAGATCGGAGATTGACATTGTTCTCAAGAGGCAAAGTTCTTAAGGCCTATAAAATAGCTCTTGGTGGGAACCCTAGAGGTCCGAAAGAAAAGCAGGGGGATAATAAAACTCCTGAAGGCATTTATTTCATAGATGCGAGAAACAATGACAGCAATTATCACATGTCATTACATATTTCATATCCAAATGACAGAGATCGACAGCGAGCAAGAGAACTTGGCGTATCTCCCGGAGGAGACATCATGATTCATGGCATTAAGAACGGTCTTTCATGGGTTGGCGATCTCCAGTCAACTACGGACTGGACGCGTGGATGTATCGCTGTGACAGATGACGAAATAGAAGAGATTGTCAAGCTAGTGCCTAATGGCACAGTTGTTGAGATAAAGCCGTAAAGTATATCATAAATGGCATATGATTGAAAAATGGAAGAGCGAAGGGATTTCAATAAGGAAGCCGGCAAATGGGACCAAAATGCCGGAAGAGTCAAATTAGCCAACGACGTAGCCGATGCGATACTTAAGCTTGTAAGCCCTGACAAAAATATGGATGTACTGGACTTCGGTTGTGGCACCGGTTTGGTTGCGCTTCGTCTTCAGCCGTTTGTTCGATCCGTAACAGGCGTCGATAGTTCTGAAGGAATGATCAAGACGCTTGTCGGGAAAATTTCAGAACAAAAGCTTGCCAATGTGCGAACCCAATTGGTTGATTTCGAAAGTGGTGAAATGGTGAAAGGCATGTTCGATCTTGTTGTTAGCAGTATGACTGTACACCACGTTCCCGATATCGGCAGGCTTTTCCGTATTTGGCATGGTCTTCTCAAACCAGGAGGTAGGATTTGCTTCGCCGACCTGGACGCTGAAGATGGTACGTTTCACAGCGACAATACAGGGGTCTTCCATTTCGGCTTTGATCGTGAAAGCCTGAAAAGACTGCTTGCTGAATCGGGCTTCCGTGACGTCCACGACACTACTGCGGCAAAGGTAAGCAGGGATATCGAGGGAGGAGCCAAGAAGGAATTTTCGGTGTTCCTGATCGATGGAAGAATCTAGTTGGCATTGTGCGGTTAATATCGTGAAAGTTGTATAGTCCTTTTCTGATATTTGCAACGATGTTCTACTCGGCAAACCCGCCTGCGCCTGCCTGGCGGACGAATCCTTTATTTTAAAGTCTTTCCCGGAGTGTTCATTTTTCAGATAGGGCCCCGGTACTTTTTTACGCTTAAGGCTGTTTGTGTCGCCTTTAGCAACTTCGTTTCTTGCTAAAATAGCCCTGACTTGACGCTTACAATATCTCCGGGCTTGAGTTCAACATTCTTGCTGGCATCGCCGTTAATTACATCCTTCAGCTTGACCCCGATATTTCCATCTGGTCTGATTATGACAACGCTGTTCTGACTTGCGAATTCGGTGAATCCTCCTGCGCTTAATACTGCGTCTAAAGCAGTCATGCTCTTCTTATAGGGGAATAACCCAGGATTCTTAACAGCACCGACCACGCTAATATTAAACTTAACACTGTTAATTGCGGTCACTATAACGCTAACAGAGGGCGCCTTGATGTACTTTGTATATTCCTTCTCCAGGAGGGTCTTTAGTTGATCAGGAGTCATGCCGCCGGCCTTAATATCCCCTATAAGAGGCACAGATATCATGCCGTCCGGTCTGATAGGCATTTGAGGCACGCTAAGCTCAGGGTTGCCCCAAACCGATATGCTTAATACGTCTGTGGGACCCATGACGAAATCTTCTCCATAAGACTTCCCGGACAGCAGTACAATAAGGGCAACTAGAAACATAGTAAATCTTTTCATGGCTTCTCCTATCATGGCTATTATTTGTTCCTAACCACCTTAATGAATCTTCAATATTCTTAAATACTATCAAAACGCATCGACTTATTCAATGATGTTCCGCATACTCATACTGCGGATCACTTCTTTTTTGTCAGTTTGTGCAAAAAAATCCTCAATGCTCCCAATAGCTGGCTGCGCTTTCTGAGGCGCCTTGCGCAGAGGATTTCCCCAAAAGTGTGTCCTGTTCTTCTGCCACGATGCGTCGATAAATCCCATTAAATCCTCGTTATCCTGCCGATTGCGGCTGCTATTTTCTCAAATATTGCTCCGCTGTCATGAGTGCCGGTAATGTCTATCCACTCGATAGCTTCCTCCTTCCTGAACCACGTGAACTGGCGTTTGGCATAATTGCGCGAGCGTTGTTTGATCAACTCGACGGCATTCTGCATGGACAGGTCGCCTCTCAGATGCAGTATCAGTTCTTTATATCCGATGGCCTGCAACGACGACAATTCCGACTCCCTGATTTCAGCGCCTCCTCGCCTGAGCGCTTCCGCATCGATAAGCTGAAGGACATTTTTCACTTCGTCCACAAGTCCCATTTCGAACATCTCATTCACCCGGCGGTCGATCATTTCATACAGTTCTTTTCTGTCCCGCGTGAGGCCGATCTTGATGAAATCGCAGGACAGTTTCTCCGTATGATCCGCCTGCATCTCGGACATCGTCTTGCTGCCGGTAAGGCATACCTCCAGCGCACGCACTGTTCTCCTTACGTCGGCAGGGGTGATAGCTGCGGCTGCGCTGGGATCGACCGATTGCAACTGTCGATAGAGCGATCCGGGTTCGGCGCTCTCTTTTTGCAGTAATTCATCCCTCAAGTCCTTGTCTGCAGATGGTCCATGAAATATTCCCCTTGTCATAGCCTTTATATATAGTCCAGTTCCTCCCACGACAAGCGGGACGATGTTCTTCTTATGAAGCGAGGCAAAGATTTTTCTCACCTCTTCGATATACCGACCTGTGCTGTAAGTTTCCCATGGCTCCACGATGTCGATCATGTGGTGCCTGACTTGCGCCAATTCATCGGGTGAAGGCTTGGCGGTACCGATGTCCATGTGTCTATAAATCTGCATTGAATCGGCACTTACAATCTCAGTGCGGAGCGTCCGCGCAAGGAACAGCGAAGCGGCAGTTTTGCCTGCGCCGGTAGGACCGAGGATTACTATGGCACTATTCATTGGAATTTACAGGGGTGAAGGTTTATAATAATTGTTCATTATAGCAAACTTGCCGAGTAAAATTTATTTTATATAAAGGAGATCCATTATGGGCAAAACATACAGCATTGCCGTCATCGGAGGAGATGGCACCGGTCCTGAAGTAGTTGCAGAAGGGATCAAAGTTCTTAATGCCGCATCTGCACGTTTTGGCTTCAAGCTGGATTACCATTACTTTGATTATGGAGGAGACCGATATCTCAAGACCGGCGAGGTGTTGCCGGGGGGTGCTGCCGATGAATTACGAAAATATAACGCCATATTTCTCGGTGCAATAGGGCATCCGGATGTAAAGCCGGGCATACTCGAGAAAGGCATACTTCTTAAACTGCGGTTTGAGCTTGATCAATACATAAATCTTCGACCTGTAAAGCTATATCCCGGCGTTGAATGTCCGCTTAAGGACAAGGGACCGGAGCATATAGATTTCGTTGTAGTGCGTGAGAATACTGAAGGCTTATATGCTGGTGCCGGCGGTGTGTTAAAAAAAGGCACTCCTGACGAAGTAGCCATTCAAGAGTCGATAAATACCCGCAAGGGCGTCGAACGTTGTATCAGATTTGCCTTTGAATATTGCAAAAAAAGAAACAAGGGGAATAAACTCACTTTGTGCGGAAAAACTAATGTCCTGACCTTTGCCTTTGATCTCTGGGAACGCACATTCTATGAGGTGGCCAGAGAGTATTCAATGGTTAAGACTGATTATGCTCATGTTGATGCAACGACAATGTGGTTCGTCAAGAACCCCGAGTGGTTCGACGTAATCGTTACGGATAATATGTTTGGCGATATTATTACTGACCTCGGCGCAATGATCCAGGGCGGTATGGGTATTGCGGCGGGAGGTAATATCAACCCTGAAGGCGTTTCAATGTTCGAGCCTATAGGAGGATCTGCCCCTAAATATACCGGAAAGAAGATCATTAATCCACTCGCCGCTATATGCGCAGGTGGAATGATGTTGGAATACCTTGGGGAAGATGCTGCAGGCAGGGTAATCGAAAAGGCAGTTATGGAAGTCACCGGCAAACATCTTAAGAGCCTTGCCGCTGGCAAGATGGGATATTCGACGACTGAAGTCGGCGATCTAGTAGCAAAGTTGGCAACTGAAATCAAGGAGTAGCCTGTGTTGCAGAAGAAAGAAAAATATATTGTTGCTGTAGTGGGTGCTACTGGAGCAGTTGGCAATGAGATGATTGCAACTTTGGAACAGCGCAATTTCCCTGTTAAGAAGCTGAGGCTTTTTGCCTCTGATAAGTCAGAAGGCAGGTTGCTTGATTACAGAGGAAAAAAGATTAAAGTTGAAGCCATAGATGAGAATTCTTTCAAGGGTATCGACATCGCACTTTTCTCTGCCGGCGCCGAAAGGTCCAAGAATTGGGCACCCGTCGCCGCAAGATCAGGATGTGTAGTTATAGATAATTCCAGCCAGTGGAGGATGGATCGTGATGTTCCGCTCGTCGTGCCTGAAGTAAATCCGCATGACCTTTCCTGGCATAAAGGCATAATAGCAAACCCTAACTGTTCTACCATCCAGATGGTTGTCGCCCTGAAGCCGATTCATGACGCGGCCAGGATCATGAGGGTTGTTGTCACTACTTTTCAGGCCGTATCAGGCACAGGCAAGAAAGCGATGGATGAACTTATGCAACAGACGGCGGACCTGATGAATTTCAGGAATGTCCAGTGCAATGTTTATCCTTATCAGATAGCTTTCAACGTGCTGCCGCAGATTGATAAATTCCTTGACAACGGGTATACGAAAGAAGAGATGAAGATGGTCAACGAGACCAGAAAGATCATGGGCGATGATTCCATCAGGGTTACTGCAACTACAGTGAGAGTTCCGGTGTTCAGGGGACACTCTGAGTCGGTAAATATCGAGACTGAGAGAAAACTCACTGCAAATCAGGTAAGAGAGGTTCTTGCTGCGGCGCCCGGTATTGTTGTTTTCGACTCGCCTGAAAAAAGCATCTATCCATTGCCTTTAAATTGTGACGGAAGGGATGAGGTGTTTGTCGGGCGAATACGTGAAGATGAGTCCATAGACAACGGGATCAATATGTGGATAGTGTCAGACAATCTCAGAAAGGGTGCTGCGCTGAACGCGGTTCAGATAGCTGAGGTTTTGATCAAATAGGCAAAGGGTTTCAGCCTGATATAAAGATTCTAAGCGGAGGCGACTATGTCGACTAAGAAGAGATACTTTTTTACTTCAGAATCAGTTACGGAGGGTCATCCGGACAAGATTGCAGACCAGATATCTGATGCTATTCTCGATACTATCCTGGGCAAGGACCCCTATTCGAGAGTTGCCTGCGAAACGCTTGTAACAACCGGCCTCGCATTTGTTGCAGGCGAGATCACAACAACGACTTATGTCGATATCCCAACGATAGTACGCGAGACTATAAAAGACATCGGCTATACGCGCGCCAAATACGGATTTGATTATGAGACCTGCGCGGTAATCACATCCATTCACGAGCAGTCACCTGATATAGCTATGGGCGTTGATCCCGGCGGCGCGGGAGATCAAGGTCTGATGTTCGGCTTTGCATGCAATGAAACACCGGAACTGATGCCGACTTCCATCATGCTTGCGCATAAGCTCGCCAGACGGTTGTCCGATTGCCGTAAAGAGGACATTCTCGGCTATCTCAGGCCTGACGGCAAGACCCAGGTGACGATAGAATATGAAGACTTCAAGCCTTTGAGGGTAGATACAATAGTCATCTCATCTCAGCACAGTCCTGACATTACACTCAAAGAAATGCGGGAAGATATAATCGAGAAGGTAATTAAGCCTGTTATTCCGAAGGAGCTCTTGGACGAGGAGAGGATAACGTATCATATTAATCCGACTGGAAGGTTTGTTGTAGGCGGTCCGATGGGCGACACTGGACTGACTGGAAGAAAGATTATAGTCGACACATATGGCGGTGTCGGCAGCCACGGAGGGGGTTGTTTCTCCGGTAAGGACGGGACAAAGGTTGATCGGTCGGGATCATATATGGGCAGATATATCGCAAAAAATCTTGTAGCCGCAGGTATCGCAGAAAGACTTGAGGTGCAAATTGCTTATGCGATCGGGGTCCCGGACCCTGTGTCGATTTTTATCGATTCATTTGGAACCGGCAAGGTGCCGGATGCCAGGATTGTCTCGCTTATCAGAGAACACTTTTCACTCACACCTAAGTCTATTATTGAGACATTAGATCTGAGGCGTCCGATTTTCAAGAAAACGGCAGCCTACGGCCACTTCGGAAGAACTGAACCGGAATTTACCTGGGAACGCACAGACAAGGCAGACGCACTGAAGAAAGCGGCTGGATTATAAATTTCACGATTTCACGGAGCATGGAGGACAGATGGCAAAGTATGACGTAAAGGATATTAATCTTGCTAAGAAGGGGAAACTTCGCATTGAATGGGCAGCTCAAGAAATGCCTGTACTTAAGAGCATTTCAGAGCGCTTTGCCAAAGAGAAGCCGCTGCATGGCATACGAGTAGTTGCATGCCTGCATGTTACTACGGAAACCGCGTCCCTTATGGACACGCTCAAGGCAGGAGGCGCCCAAATAGCGCTTTGCGCATCGAATCCGCTTAGCACGCAGGATGACGTAGCCGCATCATTGGCAAAGAATTCCAGTATTTCAGTGTACGCTATAAAGGGTGAAGACACCCGGACGTATTACCGGCATATAAAAGATGCTCTCTCTGTCAAGCCGCATATAACTATGGATGACGGAGCTGATGTCGTATCAACACTGCATAAGGAAGAGCAGGCCATGCTCAGGAACGTCATTGGTGGAACCGAGGAAACAACTACCGGGGTTATCAGATTGAAGGCGATGGCAGCTGATGGGGCGCTAAAATATCCTATCATTGCGGTTAATGACGCATATACCAAGCATCTTTTCGACAATCGTTACGGCACTGGCCAAAGCACTATGGACGGCATCATACGCGCAACGAACAGGCTTATAGCCGGTTCGGTTTTTGTTGTTGCAGGATACGGTTGGTGCGGCAGAGGCGTTGCAATGAGGGCCAAGGGATTAGGTGCACGCGTGATTGTCACTGAGATCGATCCGCTTAAGGCTCTTGAGGCCACGATGGACGGTTTTGAACTCATGCCCATCAAAGAAGCTGCTAAGATCGGTGATATTTTCGTCACAGCTACGGGCAACATAAGCGTTATCTCAAAGGCATGTTTTCATTTGATGAAAGACGGCGCTATTGTAGCAAACACCGGTCATTTCAATGTCGAGATCGATATAGAAGCTCTCAAGCTTATGTCTAAAGCGCAACGAGTAATAAGGGATTTCGTTGAGGAATATACTTTGAAGAACGGCCGCAGGATTTACTTGCTGGGTGAAGGACGCTTGATAAATCTGGCAGCTGCCGAAGGGCATCCGTCTGCGGTCATGGACATGAGCTTTGCAAATCAGGCTCTTTGCGCTGAATACATGGTAAAAAATGCGAAAAAACTGCGGAACACCGTATATGGTGTTCCCGAGATTATAGACAAGGAAATAGCTAGGCTGAAATTGAAAGCCATGGGCTTGAATATTGATACTTTAACTCCGGAACAGAGGAAATACCTGAAAAGCTGGGAGATGGGCACATAGGTATCTGCTGATCATAGGGTTAAGCGGGGGCCTGTAACGGCCCCTTTTTTGTGTTATTCCTCTTGAAATACCATTAATGGCTTGAAATAAAAACAATGGATGAAATCTTATATCAAGACAAAGATTCTTGCACAACTATGGAAGGCTCAGATATAAATCTTTGAATGTATTTGCGCACTGAATTGCTTCACAATTGTTCACAATCCCTTCATAACGGGTTCACATTAATTTGTTATTTTGCATTCATGGGAAGAAGAAAGGTGAACTCGGCATAAAGGATGAATTTGCGTTGAATCGTATGCAAAAAATTACTAAAATAAAAGTGCTGCCAATCAAAGGCAAGCCTGGCAGCCCCGGCCCTTATAATGAATCAATTTTGCAGAAGATAAGTGAAGCGAGGCTTATAATGTATTGGGGAGAGATGCAAAATTCAAGCAAGACTTTAACGGTAATAATTACAAACAACTGACAGGAGGTAAATACATGGTGACAAAGAAAAGAGTTATGCTGATCGCAATAGCTTTTGCGATGGCGGGAGTCATAGCTGGACTTGGAATGTCGATTGGACTGAATTTGAATTCGCCGGCATATTCGGAAGAGCCGAAGATATCAAGGGATGCAATCGATGTGCTGTCCAGAAGCGATTGGGCAATGGCGGAAGTGGCTGCAGCGGTAAAGCCCGCAGTTGTAAATATATCATCAACCAGAACAGTAAAAACGCAAGGCATGGTCAATCCATTTAATAACGACCCCTTCTTCAAGCGTTTCTTCGGAGATCAGTTCGGCGGTTTGGGACATCCGCGAGAGTTCAAACAGGCAAGCCTGGGATCGGGCGTGATTGTCGATAGAGACGGCTACATCCTTACGAATAATCACGTAGTGAAAGATGCTGATGAGATAAAGATAAGACTGGCTGATAAACGCGAATTTAAGGGCAAGGTGATCGGCACCGATCCTAAGACTGATCTGGCGGTTGTGAAGATCGAAGCCCACCGCCTGCCGATACTGAAGATTGGTGATTCCGACAAGATCAAGGTTGGCGAGACGGTATTGGCTATAGGAACACCATTTGGCTTGAATCAGACTGTGACTTCCGGAATCGTTAGTGCTGTAGGCAGGGCAAATGTGGGCATCGCCGATTATGAGGACTTTATTCAGACTGATGCTGCTATCAATCCCGGTAATTCAGGTGGTGCGCTAGTAAATATACATGGCGAATTGATTGGTATAAATACGGCCATTTTCAGCACTTCCGGCGGATATCAGGGCATCGGTTTCGCGATACCGAGCAATATGGCGAAAACTGTTATGAGCAGTCTGATAAAGAGCGGAAAAGTTGTCAGAGGATGGCTTGGAGTATCTATTCAGCCAGTAACTCCCGATCTTGCGAAGCAGTTCAATCTCAAGGAAGATGCAGGGGTGCTGGTCGGTGATGTCACTGAAGATAGTCCGGCCGAGAAGGCTGGTATTAAGCGGGGCGATGTTATCACCGAATTTAATGGGACGCAGGTTTCAGATGCCGCTGCACTTAGAAATACGGTCGCTGCCATTGCGCCAAATACTAGCGTGATAGTTAAGCTGCTGCGTGACGGCAAGCCCGTATCTATAAAGGTAAATATAGGGGAGTTACCAGTTTCTATGCAGAAATTGGGCAAAGAATATGATAATCTATTAAAAGGAGTTCAGGTGCAGGATATATCTCCTGAGATTAGAAAAGAGCTGAATATCCCTAAACAAATAAGTGGAGTTGTTGTGACGGATATTGATGAGAGCAGTTCTGCAGAAGGCGTATTGACACGTGGGGATGTTGTGCTACAAATTAATAAGATGGTAGTGAAGACTGTAAAGGACTATGAGAAGACAGCATCGTCGATCAAGGCCGGCGAAGATATCCTGTTGCTCATATATAGGAACGGCTCAACATTCTACGCTACTATTTCTGCCCACTAGTGGCGATGCTTGAAGCTGCTATTTATAAACTGGAGTGCAGCTAAGGAAGGAAACGGGGGGTGCCCGGTGTGCGGCCGGTGCATTCCTCGTTGTATATAGCTGAAACGTTTAGGGTCGCCTTCGGATTTTACCGAACGGCAATAAAAAGAAAGGATTTTACGATGATACAACCAAAGAAGAAAGATGACGAGAATATTGCCTTTAAAGATGATGAGTTGGGAGGCAATCCTCTTAGAGATGCCTTTCAGAAGGCCGAGCAGGCAGCTACAAAGAAATTTGAGGAGCCTCGCGTACTTGTCGAGTGCAGTTTTATTATTGAGGTTGCGCAGTCTGTTGCTACAAAGGGCAAGCATGCCAACTATGTGGAGCAGCTGACTCGGAGTATGCTCGATCAGAACAAGAACATCAAGAATATAATTGATGTGGACGCTTTTGAACCGGAGGCTGATGGAGCGTAAGCGGTATTTAAATGAATCGCACGGCGCTGGATTGCTACAGCTTTATGACCAAATCATATAGAGCCGGAAATTCTTCTCTTGAAAGTGACAGTTCTTCCGTGAGCAGACGCAGACATTCTGGAATATGCTTGAGAAAATAATCCTTCCCTTTAATCACTGATAAATATCCGTAGGCACCCAGGGCCTGCATATGCCTTTGCAGCCTGCAATATAGCAAAGAATCATTAAAATTATCAGAATCGAACCAGCCCACGGCATTCTTTTTAGTCTCTGCGATATAGTACTCCAGAATATTTTTCCTGACGTCGGGGTTCAATGGTGCATATGGATCCCAAAGAATTGATGCGACATCATATGCCGGAGGAGCAATGCGGGCCCCCTGGTAATCAATGACACGTGGCATATTGCCTTTAGATATGAGTATATTCTGAGACTGAAAATCACGATGAATAATCCTTTTGGCATAGGAATCTGTTTTGCTTGCCAGTTGATGCAACTCGCATTCGATTGAGACAGAGTCGCCCGGATGAGCATGTTTTAGCCCATAGACAAATCTTTCCAGGAAGTAGTTAGTTTCCCATCTTAGGTAGTCATAGTCGAAAATGCGAGCTTCAAGCAAAGGGCATTCAGCGACGTGATCGGATGCCAAACAGTGAAGCAGGACCAGAATGTCAATGACCCGCTGATATATATGTTCGACTTCACTGTCACTTCTCGGGCATTTTAGCCACGAGTAAAGGGAGAGATCCCCAAGGTCTTCAAAAGTAGCCGCTTTCCTTCCATAATCAACACTGAGCATTTCCGGGACAGGTATGCCATATTTTCGAAAAAAACCGGTGTACTCTACATGCCTTGCAAAATCGGGATCTTCCGGTGAGCACTCCATTGATACTATTGTCACTGCCTTGCTTCTGCTTCTATAATATTGCCTGTCAGATCCGCCAGTGCCTATGTGCACTCCTTTTTCGGAAAGTTGAATAAAGGCAGACTCTTCGACAGTTATAACGAAATCTGGTCCCACGATACAGTTCTCGTAGCGCTTGTTTTGCTGCGTGAGTCCTTCAGGCAGGATTATGCAATTGCGCAGCATGGATCTTTCTCCAATGCCGGCATTGCCCTCGATTGAGATATTAGATTCAAGTATTGCATCACCACAACCTACAGCAGCTGGATCGACATATATGTTTTCCCCGGCTTTGCGAAGACCGTCCATGATTGCCGCAGCGTATGATGAAGGGCTTCCGATATCGCTCCAGTAGCATCCGCTTACATCATAGAGGTCCAGGCGACATCCTGCGGCAGCAGCCTTTTGCCATGCATCAACCACGCTTGACGCTCCGGATGGAAGATAGTCGAGAAACGCCGGTGCATAAATAGCAATGCCAGTGAAGGCAACATAATGATCCACATGACGGCCGGAGCCTCTCCCAACCCCTCTGAATTCACCGTCTGCGCCGACTGCCACATTGTTGAATTTCGGATGATCGTGTACTGCCAGAGTGACAGTGCTGTTGGATTTGCGGTGATGTTCCAACATCGACATCAAGTCAACATCTGATATTATGTCGCCGTTATGCACAAGAAAGTCTCCCCTGGAAAGCATTGCAGAGGCGTTTTTCAACGCACCGCCGGTATCAAGGATTTTGACCTCCGGGAAAATAACGATTCTCTCGGCGAAAGATGACCGCTGCATCCATGATTCGACAAGCTCTCTTTTGTGATGCACATTAATTCCGATCTTATTGATAGGAAGAAACATCATCCTTTCGATGATGGCCTGGAGCAGAGGCTTGCCCAATATCGGCAACAATGGTTTCGGTATGTGGTTAGTGATTGGCCTTAGGCGCTCCCCAAGTCCTGCAGCGAGAATGAAGCAATTGAGATCACTATTCATAAAGGAGATAACTGCTCCTGATAGCTTTGTCAAATCCTGAGCAATCTGACCTCCATGAGCGCTCCATGTTTTCGAGAGACACTCCTTTTTCAATCGAAGTCCTCAGAAAATCTGATCCTGCCAGAATGTCAAAAGGCATTTTCTTGGTTTCATATTCATAAGGCGGTGACTTCCAGATGTTTTTGCGATGATAGATATCCCGGACTGCCTTGACTACAGCAACGCCGGTTTTAAAAGGTCTATATCTGAAACGATCGATCGGATGTATCTGTGCCCCACCGCATATTTTACCGGCATGCTTCTGAAAGGTCGGCTGAAAATAGAGAGGCCTGAAAACAACTCCGGGAAGCTTGAACTCATTCAGTCTGGCAACCAATTTATCAGGATTGATAAATGGCGCTCCGAAAATTTCAAAGGGGCGCGTGGTGCCGCGGCCTTCGCTGAGCAAAGTTCCTTCCAAGAGGCACATCCCGGGATAAACAAGCGCCGTATCCAGAGTCGGCATATTCGGAGACGGCATTATCCATGGAAGGCCGGTTTTATCAAACAGTTGATCCCTTTCCCATCCTTGCATCCTAATAACGTGTAGATTCAGAGACGGGTAGTATGCATCTCTAAGGTAAAGAGCGATTTCTCCCACCGTCATCCCATGTCTCACGGGCAGAGGGCGCATGCCGACAAAAGATGAATATTCTGGCCGAAGCACAGGGCCCTCTAAAAGTTCCCCTCCCAATGGGTTGGGGCGGTCTAGAACGATAACTGACAGACCTTGTTCGAAACATGCTTGCATGCAGAGTTCCATTGTCCAGATAAATGTGTAGTAACGCGCGCCAACATCCTGCAAATCGATTATCAGGACATCAATATTTTTCAGCATGGACGCACTCGGTTTTCTTGTCGCGCTGTAGAGACTGTAGACCGGGAGACCGCTTTGCGGGTCTCTGAAGCCTTTCCATTCAATCATATTGTCTTGAGTCTCACCCCTAATGCCGTGCTGAGGGCCAAAGAATGCCAGCAGTTTACATTTTGATGATCCGATAAAAGCAGCCGAAGCGTGAGTAAGCTTTCGATCAACCGATGCTGGATGAATCAGCAGTGCTGCATTTGCACCGGTCAATTGTTTTGGCCACTTCTTCTCAAATAGATCAAGTCCGGTATGTGTCATGAGTCGATCTCCAAAATATCCGTAGTCTTGCTGAGCAGCGCCTTTGGGGATACTGGCTTATATAGCATATCTGGCATGTTGCTGTCGAAGCCTTTTTCTCTGAGCACATCTGCCGTATAGCCGCTCGTCATTAGCACTTTGATACCGGGCTTTATCTGCTTTATCTCCTCATACGCCTGTCTGCCATTTTTTCTGGGCATGATTATATCAAGCACGACCAGATCTATCTCATCTTGGTGCTGAAAGAATTTCGCAACAGCATCTTCACCATCAACCGCCTCATATATTTTCAATCCCGCAGTTTCAAGTACTATCCGTGACAATTTTCTGACAGAGTCGCTGTCTTCAGCTATAAGAACAGTTTTGCCTGAGATCGTGCGCGCCTTGCCTGTCGTATCTGAATCGGCAAGGGTTGGACTCGCAGCAGTAAGAGGTTGATCTGTGAGAGGCAGGAATATTCTGAAAACACTGCCACTGTTTGGATGGCTGCTTACATCAATATATCCGTTGTGCTGCTTTACTATTCCGTATACCATAGCCAATCCGAGCCCTGTGCCTTTACCCACCTCTTTTGTCGTAAAAAAAGGCTCGAATATTTTTTCGCGTATGTCCGCGTCCATGCCTGTACCTGAATCGGCAACAGAAATTACCGCGCAACTGCCGGATATACCGTACTTATGGATTTCGATAAACGTAGCATTCACTTCCTGCAAGTCTGTCTTGACAGTTAGAGTGCCGCCGTTGGGCATGGCGTCCCTTGCATTAGTCGCAAGATTCATTAAAACCTGTTCCAGCTGAGCTGCATCTGCCTTAACAAATAACTTATCCTGGTAGTAATGAGTATTAAGCTCAATGTCCTCGCCAATGATTCTGGATAAAAGATGCTCTACCTTTCTTATGATGTCATTTATGTCGGTCGGGGTTATGTTGAGAACCTGCTTTCTGCTGAAGGCAAGGAGGCTGCGCGTCAAAGTCGCTGCTCTCTCCGCTGATTCGAGAAGCTCGTTTATATGATGAAGGGCTGCATCTCCCTCGCGGAATCGTCCTTTCAATAAGTCAGCATATCCTATTATTGTAGTAAGTATGTTGTTGAAGTCATGGGCAATGCCTCCTGCCAGCTGGCCCACTGCTTCCATTTTTTGTGCTTGCCTCAGTTGGGCTTCGAGCAATTTATGGTCGGTTATGTCCTTATTGACCGAGATCAGGCATGACTTGCCGTCTATGGTGATAAGCTCAGCCGATCTGAGTACGGTTTTTATCTCACCAGATTTAGTCCTCAACTCAAGCTCGCGGTCTTTTAAGGAGCCGGATGCGCGCAGTTCATCGACCATTGTCTTACGCATGGCAGGATCAGGCCATAGACCAAATTCAAGCGAAGATCTGCCTATAATTTCCTCTCTGCAATATCCAGTATCTCGGCAGAATGCGTCATTGACATCCAGATAGATGCCTCCTTCCAGCAGTGAAAGTGTCACCCAATCCGGGCTCGAACGGAAGATTTTTCTGAATTTTTCCTCGGCCAGCCTGAGATCACGCTCCAAAGCCTTTGAATAACTGTAACTTCTTATCAAAAGCCAAAGAGCAATTGCCAGAAGCACAGTGCTGAATAATATGGCTGTATAAGACGCTGACATGATAAACCGTTAAGGAGCGGAAATGGCTTTTGACAGCATATCGATAAAAGATATTATGGCATCCCGGTATGATTGGGAGATAGAGGCGAATTCAAGACCGAGATATAGGGAAGAATCTATCTTCCTGGCGTTTCGCAGTATGCAATCTGCCTCGACACCTTTTTCGAGTATATGGAATGTCAGGAACAAACGGCTGCCTACTGAGAAGAAATCCTCATCCATTTCGGCAAGCTTTATTCTGCAGCCTGTTTCTGAAATGTCGCTGACTTCGGCGTCATATGTTTGCACATCGGCCGGGTTAAGGAGTTTTGCCGGTATATTGAGCCTGAATCTCCTGGATTTGCGAAATGGGATTTTGTCTACGTGTACTGGATATCTGAAGAAAATCAGCGGCGCTGGAAAGAATTGAACCGATATTATCGATGTCTGGAATCCATATGCATCATCACCTTTGAGAAAACGGATAATATAATTATCCTCAGTCTTGAGTTTGAGAGGTTTTTCATCGACATATGGCAGATTGGTAATGACAAATTGATCCTTGTGCCAGCCAATAACATACAAACCTACTCGCCGGTCGAGTTTCGGCAACTGCAGCAGCAGTTGCTGGCCTTGCTGAAGTATGTCCTCGCTCATCTCGTATAGATAAAAATCACTCCGAAACTTGTTTGAAGTTTTCACATGCCGCCTGATTGCCCATATTGCAGACCTTTGAGAAATCGGCTGCAGCTTTGCGTACATACGCAACGCCCCTGTTGAAATATGCAGCTTCGTAGTTGGGTTTTATAACAATTGCCTTGTTATAATCTTCTATAGCTTCATCATATTGCCTGTTGTACGCGTAAGCGATCCCTCTGTTTAGATACGCTTCAGATAAGTTTGTGTTCAGAGATAGTGCCTTCGTATAATCTTCAATCGCCCTGTCATGATGTCCCTTTTTGAAATTAGCGAGGCCCCGATTATAGTATGCATCCGTTAAGTTTGGATTCATCTCAAGAACTTTATTGAAATCGGACACGGCTTCCGAATACCTACCCCGCTTGTAATATGCTAATCCACGATTGTAATAAGCGTCAGCGAGATCCGGCTTCGATGATATAGCCTTGCCATACAATTGTATGGAGTCGTCATATTTTGAGGCATTGAATGCTGCATTGCCCTGTTCCAGATAGTACTGTGCATCGGCAGCCTCTGCATTTACTACGACTGTTGAACATAAAAGGCAGAAAAGCAGAAATAAGATGTATTGACCGGTTTTCATATTTTCACTCCGCATATGCTAGTATTTTCATCTCTGTTCAAGAGACAATACACGATCATTCTGGCGGGAGCGCGTGCGAATCGAACACACCCTGCCGGTTTGTGGCCGGCAACACCGGATTTGAAGTCCGGGAGGGACACCAGAACCCTATGCACTCCCAACAAATATATTACGTTATATTGTGGTGTCGTCGCAATGCGCCTGCAGCGCCGCAGAACTATTGATATTGCCTTGCCGCACCTCTTAAAATTATATATATCAATTCCCCGGAGGAATAAATTTGTCCGGCCACTTTCTTAATATCCCCGCTGTCTACAGGCTTGGTACGCGCTGGATCGGCGCCATCCCGAAGCCGATGGCCTATGCGTTTTCGCAAAGCATAGCATTCGTAAGTTACCTGTTCTATAAGACGGCGGTAGACAATGTCAAAGGAAATCTGGCCCAGGCACTTCCCTCATTGCGGGAAAAGGAACTCTCAGCTCTTGCTCTCAAGGTCTTTATGAACTACAGCAAGTATCTCGTCGATTATGGAAGATTTACCAGCCTGAATAAGGATATGGTTATCGACAAAATCGTCTCATTTGATGGCAAAGACAATCTAGAAAAGGCTGTTGCGATGGGAAAGGGAATAATATTGCTCACGGCACATATAGGCAACTGGGAATTGGGGGGAATATTTTTTAGCCGTTATGGACTGAAAACTAACGTGGTGACCGTGCAAGATGATAACGAGGGCATAGACGAAGTGCGTAAGTCTTATCGAGATCGGCATGATGTTAATACAATTACCATAGGAGAATCCCCTTTCGCAACTATGGAGATAGTAAAAGCTTTGAACAATGGCGAAATCGTTGCAATGCTCATCGACCGATATCGTAAAGGGCTGGATAGCATTGAAACTGAATTCTTTGGTCGTCCATGCCGCTTCCCTAGAGGCCCATTTGTTTTAGGACGTCTTACCGGAGCTCCTATTGTTACTGCTTTTGTTATCAGAGATGATGGCGGATACAAGGGCATAGTTGGTCCTCCCCTGCTTGTAAAGGAAGAAAACGAAGACGCCGAAATACTTAAGAAAGTTGTTTCGAGCCTCGAAGAGCATGTTGTAAAGTACCCGGATCAATGGTATAATTTTACGCCTATTCAGATCGGGGGTTTTTAATGTATCTGGGGTCGCTGACCGATAAAGAAGCAATCAAAGAATCTGTTCTCACAACACTGCATACGCTGACTGGAAGCTTCATACCTCCTCTGGTTGCAGGGCTCCCAAAAGATACGATGTCGCTCTGTCCGGAATGCTTGTCGGTAATACCTGCGAGAGAATATGAGCAGGACGGCAAGGTATTGATGACAAAGAAGTGCGACCGGCATGGGGTGTTCAACGACATAATATCGTCTGATGTCAGGATATTCAAAGAGCTTGAAAAATGGCACTTCAGGGATGGGGCAGGATTCGAAAATCCTCAGGTGACTGACGCCACACGTTGCCCGTCCCAATGCGGTATTTGCAACATGCATGCGACCCATACTTCCGTGGCAAATATAGACATAACCGGAAGATGCAATCTGAATTGTAACATTTGTTTCGCGGATTCCAATAAGCATCTTTATGAGCCTACACTGGATGAAATTGGTGTCATGCTCCAGAGGCTGAGAAACACCAGACCCGCGCCATGTACTACCATTCAATATACAGGTGGAGAGCCTACAGTGCACCCGCAATTCCTGGATATAGTGAGAAAATCGAAAGAGCTCGGATTCACTCATATCCAGTGCGCTACCAACGGGATCAGACTTGCTGATCCTGATTTTGCCGAGAAGGCCAGAGAGGCTGGCTTACAATACTTGTACCTGCAAATGGATGGTGTCACAGATGACGTATTCGTAAAGCTAAGGGGACGTAGGCTGCTGGAAACTAAACTGAAAACTATAGAGGCTGCAAGAAAAGCGGGTCTTAGGATTATTTTTGTCCCAACTATAATCAGGGGTGTTAACGATCATCAGATCGGCGATCTTATACGGTTGGCATTTGAAAATCTGGATGTACTGACGGGTATCTCAATACAGCCTATTGTCTTTACCGGCAGATATCCGGAATCTCATCGCATGAAAGAGCGCTATACATTAGCAGACATGATACTGGATGCAAGCCGCCAGACTGGATTTACTGATCCATACAGCGACTGGTTTTCTCTTAACTCCGGCACCCCATTTGTAAAACTGGCCGAATCACTCACCGGCAATTCAATTACGAACCACACATGTCATCCACATTGCGGGGCTATGTCGCTGCTTTTTGTCGATAAAGACAAAAATGCTGTTCCAGTGACTAAGTTTCTGGATTTTTATAATGCTCTCAGGGATATCGAATATCTTGCAGCCACGACAAATAGGAAGCGCTTTAAAGTTTTTTCAAAGTTTCGGGCTCTAAATGTTTTGCGTGCACATTTCAGGGCTGAGATGGCTCCCAAAGGCCTGACATTTTCGAAATTTCTCAAAACGCTGGACGGCTATGCTGATAAAAAATATACTTGGATGCAGAACCACAAGGGGCACACATATAAGACTTTCTTCATCTTCGGCATGCATTTTATGGACAATTACAATTACGATCTCCAAAGGATTAGAAGATGCGCTGTTCATTATACTGCTACCGATGGCAAGCTTTATCCTTTCTGCACATATAACTCCGGGCATACGTTCAGAAATAGGGTAGAAAAGCAATATGTCGAAAGCAAAAAAAGCTAGCCGCCTTCTGCTGTCTGTTTTTGTATCAACGTTCATTTTGGCGATAATTTCAATTTCCCCATGTGCCGCCAGCAGTACGCTCAAGGAAATTTCCACAGCAGAGAAGCAGAGCATACTTGAGAGGTTTAAGATTCTTCATAAAGATGTGCATGCGATACTTGCTTCTGTTATCCAGGAAAAGCAGCTGGTTGCTCTTAAGAAGAAGATTGTGGTTGAAGGGACCGTGACCATGTCTAAGCCCAACATGCTCAAGTGGGAGGTGGCAAAGCCGGAAAGATCCATGACCGTCATAGACGGAGAAACGATGACAGTTTATCATCCCGATGTCAAAGAGGCGCAGATTTTTGTGCTATCTGAAAATCTGATTGCCCGCAATGCAATGAGTTTTTTCTCTACTGCTATGGGCGGAGATATTGCAGAAATGGAACAGAAATTTAAGGTGAATATATTTCGGAATGACAGTGAAGTGGTTTTCAGACTTTCGCCAACTTCTAAATTAGTCGGGAAATATCTGTCGGCTGTTCTGATTTTCTATGATGAAAAAACCGCCCTGCCACGGGGCTTTGAAATGCTAACGCCCAAGGGAGACAGGACTTTTACTCATCTTTCCAACATTAAAGTCAATCCTGAACTAAGCCCTGAGACGTTCAATTTTCATCTTCCTGCCGATGTCTGGGTAACTAACAAGGTGGAGCCGAGAAACAATTAAATGGCTTCCGCAGTAAGAATCTTTCTAATCATAGCTGCATTTCTGCTCTGCATAATCTATTATCCATACCTGACGCCGCAGAGCATAAGCGCGTTTATCGGTCATAACCGGATTTCGGCGCCTCTTATTTTCATTGGCCTTTGTGCTGTGCGGCCGGTACTGTTCTTTCTGCCGTCTATGGGGCTTACTATTGTGGCCGGGGTGCTGTTTGGAGCTGCATGGGGAACCATATATGTTGCCATAGGCGGCGCCCTGTCGACAGCGGTAGGCTATTATTTTGCCAAATGGATGGGCAGGGGAGCAGTGCAGGCTATGGTCGTCGGCAATGCTACTCTTTCTAAATTTGAAAAAAAAGCTCAGGAGCATTCAAGAAATGCAGTGCTCTATATGCGCCTGTTCAATCTGCCATGGGATATTGTTAGCTATTGGGCCGGTCTTCAGGGAATCAGATTTCGGGATTTCTACATTGCAAGCATGATTCCGCTTATTCCAGTCAGTTTCATCTACACATACTTCGGCAGCACCGTATTTAATCCATTAAGTACAGGGTTTATTCTATCACTGGCTACAATATTTCTTATGGGCGCAATGCCCTATTTAACGGCAAGGTGGCAAAGGAAATCGCATGGCCAATAGGATTGGAAATATTGAGTTGCCGATCAATAGGCTGCACATGGAGCTTACGAATATCTGCAACTTTTCGTGCGAGTTCTGCCCAGACTCAAAGATGAAGAGGCGTCGTGGCATGATGTCTGCCGAAACTGCGAGGGCTATATTGGATGATGCGGGCAGGAATAATATTGCCAGGACTGTACTTTTTCATGTTATGGGAGAACCGACCCTGCATCCAAATCTTGTCGATATCGTTGGCTATGCCGGCAGTAGGGGAATTGGGACGTGTCTTACAACTAATGGCAGCCGTCTGAATTTGGACTTGCTCAATGAACTTTCCAAGGTCGGCCTTGATCGCATAATAATCTCCCTTCAAACGCCTGACGACAAGACATTTGCGCTACGTGGGACGAGGGAGCTTGCATTTTCGGACTATGCAGCGAGGATTCTGGAAATAGCAAGACAGTTTATTGATCCCGGCAAGACTAAGCTCACGATTAGCTTTCTTTCATCACCGCTGCGCCGGCTCATTATTCCAATCTATCCGGAGGTTAGCATCGCAGATACATCGAGCGACTTAAAAATGCATCTTCGGACCTGGGCCGACATGATTATGGAGGGTACATCCATTGAAAAGAGGCGGGATGATATAGTAAAACAGATACGGAAAATACACTCTTTTCGCGAGAATGTGATACGATTGACCGACAGGCTTTTCTTTCATACCAGAATAATGGGGGACTGGTCGGTGCATTTTGACAGGAAGAACGTAAACGCAGCCTTTGGGTACTGTCCGGCGCTGAGGGACAACTTCGGCATTTTATGGAACGGCGATTATACGTTCTGCTGCACTGATTACGATGCGGGAACCACGGCCGGAAATTTCGGTTCAATGTCTCTGACGCAATATCTCGAATCGGAGGCGGTCCAACGTACCGTGCAGTCCTTCAGCAGGTTCAGAGTGCTTCAGCCGCACTGCAGGCAGTGCCTCGGCGACAGGAATGTGCTGAACGCGATTGTGAAGCAGATGGGCTCTATTTGCTACTTTAAATTTATAAGGAGAACGCCATGAAGAAGTTAATATTGTCGGTGCTTTGTTTGATTTTATTGCTGCTCGTCACAAGCGTTTCATTCGCTGATGAAATTTATTTCACACGCTGCAATATCAAAGTGCTGAAGGGCAACCAGATAACCTGGGTCAACTGGCAGGCTGCTCCGTACACGATCCCTGTTGGCACCAAACTTAAAGTTACCAGAAAGGGCGATTCAGCAACCTTTGTGAGGGAGGATAACGGCGAAAGTTATAAAGTAGATCTGGGTGCCGACGGCGATGCATACCTGGAAAAATTTGTCAGCACAAAACCGGTCAACATAAGTAAATTCCCCAAAGACGTTCAGTCAAATATAGATAAAGGTATTGCCAAGGCAGGGATGACCAAAGAGCAGGCGTTCATCGCAATGGGCGCGCCATCTACATTGTTGTCCGGGCGTACGGAAAAGATGACGCTCGAAGAGATCATGAAAGCGGATAACTGGATTTACTCAAGGAGACGCTTCGGCAAGAATATCGGTGTCGAATTTGATCCGAAAACCGGCAAGGTAATCAGGACAGAAGGAATATGGGGCAAGGATTAGCAGGATAAATTCTTGTTAATGCATGTCTAAGTACAGGAGAATTTATATGAGAAAAAGAATTTCCCTTTTCTGCTTGATTTGCATTGCGATTGTTTGCATGTCATGCTCGGGATCATCTCAATATATGAAGCCTGCAAGAGCATGTTAAGCGCCACAAAAGAGAAGGCATTGGTGCGTTTTATGCGTCCTTCGGCCCTGGGAAATGCAATAAATTTTAATATATGGGACGGTGAAAAGGTAATCGGCAATAGTGTTGCAAAGGGTCAATTCGATTATCTTGCTGATCCTGGCAAGCATCTATTTGTTGCCGTAGCTGAGAATAAGACTTTTCTTGATGCTGAGCTCGAAGCCGGAAAGATCTACTATATTTTGACTCAGGTAAAGATGGGAATGTGGAAAGCACGCGTAGGACTGGTTCCTGTTACCAAGGGGTCGGAATATTGGGATAAGGTTTTAGAATATGAAAAGGAGCTGAATAAATTTCAGCCTGATGTCGCTCTTCTAAGGATATGGGAAGATTCCAATAAAGACAAGATTAAATCAGTCCTCTCAGAGTATGAGACAAAATTGAAAACCGAAGAGCAGTGGCCCAAACTTTCGGTTGGTGACGATCGTTGATAGCAGAGCAGGTATGAAATGAAAAAGCTTCTCCTCATATCGCCTCTTGCGTCCAGGAGTCTCCTTGGCGGTGACTTCTATTTCCGGCTGCCCTATCTTGGCCTGCTGAAGGTTGCATCTCTTACCCCTTCAGATTGGGAGGTCAGGATTGTCGACGAAAAGGTTGAGAAGATAGACTTTGCTCAGGATGCTGATCTTATCGGCATTACAGCCATGACGCCCGCAGCGAAGAGGGGATACGAGATATCGGATGCCTTCAGGCAGCGAGGAATCAAGGTGGTAATGGGCGGGATGCATATTTCCAAAATGCCTGATGAAGCCTTGCAGCATTGCGATAGCGTTGTCATCGGCGAGGCCGAAGACATCTGGGACAAGGTGCTTGCGGACTTTGAAAGGGGAGAGTTGAAAAAGATTTACAGGCACGAAAACGGCTTTCCGTCTCTTGACAACCGTCCGGCAACCAACTGGGACTTGTACCGCGACAAGGGATACCTTCCCGTGCATTTTGTCGAGACGACGCGAGGCTGTCCTCACAACTGCGAGTTCTGTTCTGTCACAAGTTCGTTCGGTGGCAGATTCAGGAACAGGCCGGTGGATGAGGTCGAGAAGGAGATTCGAAATCTGAGGCCTTTCGAAGGCAAACTGACCCTGAAGAATGTGGTCTTCTTCGCCGACGACAATATAATCAGCAGTCGAAAACATGCCAAAGAACTGCTGAACAGGATCATCCCATACAATCTAAAGTGGCTCGGCCAGACATCGGTGAATATGGCCAAGGATGAAGAGATGATGACGCTCTGCAGGAAGAGCGGCTGCATGGGACTACTGATCGGATTCGAGTCATTATCTGCTGAGAGTCTCGCAAGCGCAGGCAAATCGTTCAATAAGCCGCAGGACTATATAGATGTCGTCAATAAAATGCACGATCATGGCCTGGGGGTTAACGGCTCGTTTGTGCTTGGATTCGATCATGACGACGAGGGCGTTTTCGAGCGCACCATAGAGTTCGTCATCAAGGCGAAGCTCGATGTCTGCTATTTTTCGATACTCACGCCTTATCCCGGCACGGTCCTTCATTCTCAGATGGAACAGGCCGGCAGAATAATAGATCGTGACTGGTCCAATTACAACACTAACAACGTCGTATTTATGCCGAAACTGATGAAGCCGGAGAAGCTGCTCGAAGGATATCACCAGGTGCTGAAGGAGAGTTTCTCATACTCGGCCATCGTCAAAAGGCTATGGGGCAACGGGACCTACAAGAACTTTTTCTATCCCATGAATTTCGGCTTCAGACAGACCATATTAAAGACGGTCCGGCATCGGCAGGAATTCTCTTACAGTGAAACTGACAAGTCGGCGCCTGATGGGCCGCGCACCTAAGGTACTTATACTCGACGGCATGTGGAACAAAAGCCTCGCGGCAGTGCGCTCGCTTGGCGCTAAAGGCTTCAAAGTTACTATAGGCGAGCGGACTCGACTTGCAACCGCCCTTTTTTCGAAGTATGCGTCACGTGTAATCACATACCCATCGCCTGCGAGGCGCCCCGCTGATTTTCTGGATCAGATTATCAGAGAGATTGCAGGCGCAGGTTATGACACTGTGTTCCCAATGGAGTGGACTACCCAGCAGTTGCTTACCGAACCTGTAAACAGGCAGAAGCTCCAAAGGCATACCAGAATTCCTTTTGCCGATGTAGAACTCGCCAGGTTCGTCAACGACAAGGATCAGCTGTTGAAGTTTGCGAGGGAGCACGGGATCGACATGCCGGAAACATACTCCGTAAAGGATATGGATGAACTCGGAAAGCTTGCTGCAGCCATTGGATATCCGGTTGTCATCAAGCCCCGCGTGAGTTCCGGCTCGCGCGGACTGGCCTATATCGCTGACCGGCAGATACTGTTGAATACGTATTCGAAAATACATGCCTCTTATTCCGCCCCGCTAATCCAGGAATTCATTCCAGGCAACGAAATATACGGCGTGGGCATTCTTCTCAATTTCCGGTCTCAGGTCAGGGCTTCGTTCGTGTACAGGCGCATCCGTTCATACCCGGTCGAAGGGGGGCCGAGCACGCTTCGCGTGAGCGTAAAGCGGGACGATCTGGCCGATATTGCAGGACATCTGCTAAGTTCCCTTAAATGGACCGGCGTCGCTCACGTTGAATTCAAGATCGATCCGCGGGATGGGAAGCCCAGGCTTCTTGAGGTGAATCCGAGATTCTGGGGATCTCTGGCCCTTGCCATAGAAGCGGGGGTAGATTTCCCGTATCTGCTTTTTAAGTTGGCTATGGATGGTGACATCGAAGAGGTCAGAGAGTATAAGGAAGGAGTTATGACAAGGTGGCTGATACCAGGTGATCTGCTGCATTTCATAAAGAATCCGGGCAGATTTAGAATGCGTCCCGGCTTTTTCGATTTCAGCATCAAAGATGATATCATATCACTGCACGACCCCTTGCCAACCCTCGGCAGGCTGCTGTCGGCATTCACTATTGTATCCGACGGGGAGATGAGGGCATTAATGAAGAGATAAGGAGATAGTATGAAAAGAGCATTCTCAATTGCCTTGCTGTTTGCCTTATGCTTTATGCCGGTGGAGGGCTCTTATTCAGCAGATCAAGCGGTGGATGCAGAGAAAAACAGCTACCTGATGAAACTGGAAGAACGTTATCAGAAAGCCATTGCTCTTAGGGAGAAGGGGGCCTACGACGAATCGCTGGCATTGCTGCAGCAGCTTGTTAATGAAAATCAGGGATCTGCCAAATTTGAAATTGCTCGGCTTGATACGATTCTTGAGCAAAGTCGCGACATGAAGGAATCTGATAATATTGCTTGGAAAAATAAGGCGAGGGAAGCTGGTTATAGGATTAAAACACTACTGGCTGCAAATTCTGCTAATAGTGATTACTGGGTGGTATATGCCAAATATTCATGGCTTGTTGAAGCAAACAAAGAGACACATATAACTAAGGCTATCAAAAAGGCATTCTACTATAAACCTGATAACCCGGAAGCATATATAGTACAGGCTGATTATAATTTTGATAAAGCAAGAGAATCTTCCTCTGACAGCAAGCAAAATACAATGATGCAGGGCGTGGGTTCTAATACCGAACCAGACAGGTACAACTTCGCAAAGGCTGCCAAATCATCATATGAAGCAGCTTTATCAGGCAAACTCAGCGATGCCAGAAGGGCTTATGTCCATTATAAAATGGGCAATGTTAAAGATAGAATATTGCAGGAGCCTGAATCAGCAAAAAAGGATTGGGAAGAAGCCATCAGGCTTTCACCAGACAGCAAGGCCGGCAAATTATCAAGGCAGCGCCTGGGGATCTGATCCTAATTCATGTACAATGCTCTGAGCGTTGATCTTGAGGATTGGTATCATATCTGTGGAGTTGAGGGATATGCTGATCCCGCAAAATGGAATGAATACGAAAGTCGTATAACTAAGAACGCCGATAAAATTCTGACTCTCTTGGATAGATACGATACTAAAGCAACTTTTTTTGTCCTGGGCTATATAGCAGCAAGGGAGCCGAACTTGATCAGGGCTATCAGGGATAAGGGGCACGAAATAGCTACGCATGGGTTTTGCCATCGCCGGATATTTGAGATGACGAAAGATGAATTTGAGGGCGATGTGAAGGAATCTGTGGATATCATATCTGCTGTTACAAAGGAGAAGGTTCTTGGGTTTAGGGCGCCGGAATGGTCTATGCGAAAAGAAACTGATTGGGCACTCGAAGTTTTGAGCAAATTGGGGCTTCTTTATGACTCCAGCATGGTCCCGCTAACAAGAATGGGCAGTCCGGAATTTCCGCTCTATCCGGTATCATTTAAGACTGGCAGCGGCACCATATGGGAATTCCCGCTTTCGACGATCAGATTATTCCATGAGCACATACCTTTCAGCGGGGGGCTTCCTTTAAGGCTGGTGCCGTATTTCTACATAGTATCAGCCATTCACGCTCTCAACCGAAAAGGGGTTCCAGCGCTGGTTTATATTCATCCCTGGGAGTTCGACAATGATCAGCCTTGGATAGAGCTTCCTCTCAGCAGACGTTTTATGCATTATTTCAACATCCATGCGACGCCCGGAAAAATCGAAGGCTTGCTGCGTCATTTCAGATTTGCACCTGTGCGAGAAGTGCTGGGTCTTGCTTCATGATTGATGGTATTTATCTGAAATCTTTTTTTACGACCTTTGTAGCATATATCGTGCTTGTGGGTGCCCTCGCAGCCTTTGTGGCTTTTACCGGGGTGGTTGGATTATTTTCAATAATCGGATTGGTTTTACTATTATTATGCTATTTCTATGGCGCCTTCAGGCGTTGATGAGGTAAGGAGCTAGGGCAAAAGTACTTGAAGAGAAGAATTGTTATTACAGGGGCTGGCATCATCACTGCCTTTGGATCAGGGCGAGATATAAACAGGATCGGTATGCTTTCAGGCAAATCCGCCATTCATCAGATAGATTCATTCGATATCAGGCGGTATAGCTGCAAATACGGCGGCGAGGCCGGTGACTTTAAAAGAGCTCAGCTATTGAATCTAAATGGCAGACGGCTCGACAGGGCGTCACATCTTCTAATTCAGGCAAGCAGGGAAGCGCTTGAAGAATCGGGTATGTATCATAGGATTAGTGACGATCCCGTGCTGGTTTCGCTTGGAACAACTTTAGGTGGTATGATCTCCGGCGAGCTATTTCATAGAGAAGTTATCGCAAGAGAACTCGGAAGAGCGCGTATCTCACTTTTATCTGACTATCTGGCCCATTGTCAGGCGCTGAATCTATTCAGAGAATTTAAACTGCACGGAGATTTTCGCATATTCTCCAGTGCATGCGCTTCAGGGACTAATGCTATAGGGCAGGCATTTAGGTCATTGCAGTTCGGCGAATACAATATTGCTATCTGCGGAGGGTACGACACGATGACGGAGTTCACCTTTGCCGGATTCAATTCGCTGATGGCCATCTCTCCGAGTCATTGCAGGCCATTCGATAAGAACAGGGACGGGCTTGTACTTGGGGAAGGTGCCGGAATACTGCTATTGGAAGAATTGGAGCACGCTAAAGAGCGCGGCGCTCCAATAATGTGTGAAGTGCTGGGATATGGAGAGTCTTCGGATGGCTATCATATGACTGGCCCCGATCCTGACGGCACTGGCGCTGCATTGGCGATTTCGGGCGCATTGAAGGATGCGTGCCTAAAATCAGTCGATTATATTAACGCCCACGGGACAGGAACGCTTCTGAACGACGCAATGGAAAGCAAGGCGATATTTAGCGCATTTGGTGATAAGGCTGCGGATATCCCGGTCAGTTCGATCAAACCTATGATTGGGCACCTTTTGGGAGCTGCCGGAGCTGTAGAGATAATTGCATCTATCTTTGCGATTTGCGAAAGGAGTCTGCCTCCGAATATCAACTTCGAAACTCATGATCCCGGATGCCCTTTGCATATAGTCAAGGCTCCAGAGAAAAGACATATTAGAACAGTGCTTTCCAATTCCTTTGGATTCGGAGGAGCTAATGCATCTCTAATCATCGGTGAATGGCAACGATGAGGTACATGGTAACCGGAACGGCCATAATAAGTCCGATTGGCACCGCTCTACATGATGTCTGGAGAATGGCAGAAAGAAAACTTTCCGGCATAGGAGAGCTGGCTAGGTTTAAGTCGCGGCGTAGTATTTTGTGCGGAGAGGTTAAGAACTTTGATTTGGAAGACTATATTTCCGACAGGCGATTCAGGCGGTCTGACCTGATTTCGCAGTATGCGCTGGCTGCAATTGCCGGAGCGCTCGACGGTACGCCGAATGTCAGCGGTGAAAAGATTGGATTAGTTATGGGGATTACGCATGGAGCGCTTTGTTATACGCAATCATTTCACAGGGATCTGATCGAGGGCGGTCCTGAATCGGCAAGTCCATTGCTATTTTCAGATTCTGTTCTCAATGCTCCGGCAGGCAACGCATCAATATGCTTTGGTATAAAAGGCCCGGTACATACTGTTATTGGGGGGACTGAAGTTTCGATAAAAGCGATAATGTCTGCTTGCCGCATGCTGGCTGACAACGGAATTATGAAGGTTGTTGTCGCAGCAGCAGAGGAGATTAATGAACTATCCCTTGAAGTATACGAACGCATTGGCATTTCTCCATTGGCTGAGGGCGCAGGTGCTTTGGTTCTTGAATTGGAGACAGACGGCAAACGACAGAACTGCTATTGCACCATAGCCGGCATGGCATCCAGATGCGATCCTGGCGATCCTGAAGAGGCTTTGCTGAACGTATTTGATATGTGTCTGCAAGAGGCCGGCCTGTCAATCGCTGAAATCGACCTGGTTATGACATCAGATGATATTTTGCTTCCTAAAACATTCAAAACGATTCCAGTAGCCAATTTAACTGGTTTAACCGGCCAGGCTTTCGCTGCAAGCACGATATGGAACGTCGCATTTTGCGCCATGGCTCTCAGGAACGGTAAGTTCCCCGGAACCATATTAGAGGGGGTTGCTGAGCCCTCAGGTAATATTAATAAAATATTGATATGCACGGCAGACAGTATCGGCAATGCTGCGGCGTTGATACTTTCCAGAATATGAACAGATTTTGTGTAAATAGAGACAATTTCAGTTTTAAGGAATTACTGGGGCTTTCACTCGTTCACAAATACATTTCGGGCAGACTCTTACGTTTTGCTGATGATAAGGGCATTATAAGTACGCTTGCGTCAATCGGCTCGTTTACCTTAGAGGATGCTATAGCAATCCTTCAACGCAAATGCGATTATGTTCTTGCAGACAAGGTAAGAATTCGGATGGTGAAAGTATTAATAGATTTTCTTTGCGAATGTGGAATAGCTGTTAATCATAACGGACATTATAGCTACAGTCCGGCAGGCGATAACCGATATGAATTATCCATGGATCAAGTAGTTTTGGCAAAAGATCTCTTTAAAGGACAGGTCGATTTTTTTGACTGGTGTCTTGACTATGCCGAGGAGTTTTTGCGCGGCGAGCCGCCGCTTTGCGGTTTTGACAACTCATCTGCCACAATGTGGGAAGCGTTTCTTGGTAATGCTGAATTCGATTTTGCAAGATCTGTCCTAGCTCAGCTAATGTTCTCAAAACCGGGTGAAAAAACTTGCATTCTGGATCTCTGCTACGGACCGGGCTTCGATATTGCGGCAATTCAGAATAATTCTGCCGGCGCAGTAGTGACAGCACTGGATTTTAAAGATGTATTCAAGCAGCAGGCGCTGGGGCGGGCCCCTGATCCCGCAAGCATACGCTGGGTTGACGCTATGAATTGGAAGGGTTTCGGAAACGAATTGCCATTTTCGACCGGCACTTTCGACTGCGTATTTTTTGCCTGCGCTGATCCTTATATAAATAACGAGGTGCGCAGATTCGTGTATAGCGATATATGCCGCGTAATAAAAGCAGGTGGTTCCCTGAATATATTGAGTCACAGTTATCCTGATCATGGAAAAGAGTTCGTAACTGATCTCTGGGTAAGGAGAGGCACTCTATGCCATGATTTTGCTGAGAGCGTCTGTGAGGGATGGAACGGATTCTATGATGCTGACAAATCCCTTGAGCTTTTCGAGTCAGTCGGCTTTAAGATTGGAGCTGTTATGATGAATGCCTCTATATGGAGGCTTGACAAGCCGTGAAGAGATCGGTAGTTGTCACTGGTATCGGCCTGATCACTCCACTTAGCCCTTTCGGCTCGCCTGAAGATTTCTGGTGTGCACTCTGCTCTGGAACTGACGCCATCAAGCAGCGGCCCTCGCCGATGCTTGATACTGGCAGGGAATGGTTTGTGGCCGGAATTGACGCAGATGTTTCCAATGAGGAAAAGTTTTTTCATCTTGCAAATTGTGCTTTGCGTTCTGCAATAAATGACGCTGCAATTGAAGGATCTGAGGCCGGGCTTGCAGTCGGTACAGTTTTAGGCAATGTGTTATCTAAACAAATGCGTCTGATTAAAGGCTACGAGCGACTGCATGGATCGAGTCAAGTTGAATCGCTATCGTATCCGGCGATTTATCTGTCAAAACAGAATAATCTTGAAGGTCCGGTTGTATCTGTATCGACAGCCTGCGCATCAGGCACCGATGCGGTCGGACTTGCGGCAAGAAAAATCATAGCCGGTACGGTAGACATAATGGTGGCAGGTGGGGTCGATGTTCTAAGCGACTTTGCGCTTACCGGTTTTCATGCACTGCAGGCTCTAACTGCGACAAAAGTTCGACCTTTTGATAAGAATCGTTCGGGTCTTGCTCTGGGCGAAGGAGCAGCGTTTCTGGTGCTTGAATCCCTTGAACATGCATTGAATAGAAATGCGAAGTTATACGGCAGGGTTCTAGGGTATTCTTCGAGGGTGGATGCCCATCACCTTACTGCTCCGCATCGTGAAGGCAGAGGATTGGCAGATGCCGCATTTCAGGCGATTAGCCAGGCCGACCTTGAATCCAGAGCTGTTAACTATATCAATGCGCATGGCACAGGTACTGTTTATAACGATTTAATGGAAACGAAAGTGATAAAGCATGTTTTTGGTAAATTTGCTTATGAAATCCCGGTGAGCTCTACTAAATCTATGCTTGGACACTCTTTTGGCGCTGCAGGAGCTATCGAAATCATATGCTGCCTGTTTGCCATCAGGGACGGCAAGATCCCACCGACTATAAATTATGAAGAAAGAGATCCGGAATGCGACCTTGACTATGTGCCAAATGAGTCTCGCCTGTGTGATGTTAAATGTGCGATGTCATTCTCTGCCGGCTTTGGCGGTCAGAATTCGGCAATTATACTTGGCGCAGTACATTAAATGAATATGATCGGTAAATTCACACTAGAAGATATTGACATCGAAAATGCCCTGCTTAAGCTTGAAGGCCACATGAAGCCTATAAGGCTTGTTCACGATATTGAGCGTCTGGCTGTTGCTTCCGTTGGGTTGGCGCTTCTGGCTTCAGGAATTAAATGCCCGTATGGCGGTTCCGACATCGGTCTTTATCTAGGAATCGATGATTCCATTGAAGATATAAAGGATGAATACTTTCGAAGAGTTCTGGCTGATGGTGCATTAGGGGCGAGTCCTCTTCTATTTCCATTTACTTCGCCAAATGCACTCGCTGCGCAAATCTCTATTGCTTTTGATCTGAGAGGGGAATGTATTGTAATGCCTATTAACGGTTCATGCTCCAATGTGATAAAATATGCAACCGAATGTATTGACAGCAAGCACGTTAGGACAGCGATTGTTTGTGTTATCAAGATTGCGGCAAATGGTCAATCCGGTCCTAATGGTCAGTATGTCGGAGATGTTATGGTGTTTGGGGGAGGCTGTGAGCAGCAAAAGAAATAAGGCAGGACTGAAAGCATGAAGACATTCGAGCCGGTCGATATGCTTCCTGCCGAAAAAATTGCCGAAATTCAGGGTCGGCTTTTAAACGAAACTGTAAGGCGCGCATATATTAATTCTCAGTTTTATCGCAATCGGTTCAGTAATCTTGGGATTGCCATAGACGGCATCAGCAGCTTGAGTCATCTTAAACTTCTGCCCCTTACGGATAGAAAAGATTTCCAGGAAAATAACTGGGACTTCCTGGCAGTTAACAAACGCGATATAGCTGAAGTGGTATCCACAACAGGCACAAGCGGAGAGCCGGCTTTTGTCGCCATGACCGCTAATGACTTAATCAGACTCGCTGTGAATGAGGAGAGAAGTTTTGGCTCAGCCGGCGCTGCTAAAGGAGACCTGTTTCATTTGGCTGTGACATGCGATAACCTTTTTATAGCTGGAATAGCTTATTATGGCGGACTTTCGAGGCTAGGTGCCGCAGTTGCAAGAATAGGGCCGCAGAATCTTCTCAGGCACCTAGATTTAGCACTTAGTCTGAAGCCAGCTGGTATGGTTGCTGTTCCTTCATTCATCGTGCACATGTCGCGCCGCATGAAGGAGATCGGGATTACTGCTGAAGAAATCGGACTTAAGAAAATTGTTCTAATTGGCGACAGCATCAGAGATGCCGATTTCAAGTTGAATGCTCTTGGAATCTTGATAGAAGAAGCTTTCGGAAAGATATTTTATTCGACTTATGGCATCACAGAGGCACAACTATCCTTTTTTGAGTGTGATGTGCATCAAGGGCTTCACAGCCATCCGGATTTTATCATTGCCGAGATAGTAGATGACGAGGGTAATTTACTCCGGGATGGTGAAGTTGGGGAGCTTGTTCTTACAACATTGCAGATAGAGGGTATGCCGATGATTCGTTACAGAACCGGTGACATTACATTTAGATTGACAGGACAGTGTTTGTGCGGACGCAATTCGCCACGCATCGGACCAATTCTCGGGAGAAAATGTCAGAGACTGAAATACAAGGGAGTTACGATTTATCCTAAGACAATAGAAAATGCTCTTCTTGGTATCAGTGATGTAATTAATTACCAGATTGAGGCATGCACTGGAGATGATCAGACCGATATGATCATCCTAAGGGTTGGAGCGCATTGCAATGGCAACGGACTGAAGGCAATATTGCGAGATGTGCTGCTGGCAAAAGCACGCGTAACGCCCCGCATCGAGATTGAGCGGCCTGAAGAGGTTGAAAAAAAGCTATTCGAAGGGGGTAGCCGCAAAGCGGTAACTTTTAAAGACAGGAGAGCTTGTAAGTATGGCTAATGCTGTAGACATGGTCCACGCCCTTGGATTCGAAAGTGATGAGGTGGCTGCCTGTCTGGAAAGGCGCGGGCTTCTCTCTCTTGAACTCGAGTTTACCAGGAAGTGCAATTTGCGCTGCATATATTGCTATTCGGCTGCAGGTGAGCCGGAGGATGGCGAATTGAGCATTAGCGAAATTAAATCAGTGGTCAGACAGGCCGGCGACCTCGGTGCAAAAAAAATAATATTGCTAGGAGGCGGCGAACCGCTCATATATGAAGGGCTGGAAGAGATAATTGAATTTATATCAGGCTTGGGGCTGCAGCAGGTTCTTTTTACAAATGGCACTCTCATAACAGAAAAGACAGCTCATTTTCTCAGGTGCAACAGGGTTTCCATTGTAGTTAAGAGCAACAGCTTGCGGCCTGAGGTGCAGGATAAGCTTGCAGGGATGAAAGGCTCATATGAGAGGATAAGACGCGGTCTGGATTGTTTGCTTGGCGCCGGATATCCTGATGATGATGTCATGCTTGGCGTGCAGACCGTGATCTGCCGGCAGAATCTGTTAGAACTACCTGCCATGTGGGGATGGGCGCGTGAAAATCATTATGTTCCATATTTTGAAATAATGACTAATCAGGGCAGGGCAAAACACCATCCGGAGCTATCCGTAACTATGGCCGAAATACAAGATGTTTTTAAAAAACTGGAGTCGATCGACAGGTCGGATTTTGGCGTTGTATGGAAGTCTCGTCCCACTATTGCAGCTTTTTCATGCAAGCGTCATTTATATAGTTGTCTCGTAAATTCACGCGGCTTTGTGCAACCCTGCACCGGCGTTGATATGCCGGTAGGCAATATACGGGAAAAGGCACTTGCCGATATACTTTCCGGCAGCACTGTCATTGAGGACCTGCGAAACATTTATGATAGGATTCAAGGTGAGTGTCGCCAATGCGAGTACAGATATGAGTGCTATGGCTGCAGAGGCAATGCGTATCAAACCACCGGAAACTATCTGGCCTCAGACCCTTCATGCTGGCGCTTTTCCGTGTGTGAATGAAGATACTCCTTATATCGGTTAATAAGGAGAGAGAACCATATCCTGTAGCACCCATCGGGACAGCGTGCGTCGCATCTGCATTAAAACAGGAAGGTCACGACATCTGCATCCTGGATCTCTGTTTTGAAGAGCACTCTTCGAAGGTGATCGAAAAGGTTGCATCGGACTTCGGTCCGGATATCGTCGGCCTTTCAATTCGGAATGTCGATAATCTTACATTCGGTAAGAGTATTAATTATATGCCTTCAGTTAAAGAGGTGGTTGAAACCGTCAAGAGTACGTGTGCTGCCGGCATTGTGGCAGGAGGATCAGGCTTCTCAATCTTTCCTGAGGAATCTCTGCGTTATCTGGCTCTTGATTTAGGGATTGCCGGAGAGGGTGAGGATGCATTTGCACAGTTGATTGCTGCATATGAGAGTGGAGGCAGTTTTGATTCTGTCCCCAATCTTTGCAGGATTGTGAACGGTAATTACGTTGCAAATAGTGTGCAAAGCAAATATAAATTTTCAAAGCCGGACCGGTCATTTCTGGACAATGCAAAATATATGGAGCTTGGAGGAATGGGCAATATTCAGGCAAAGCGTGGATGTCCATTCTCCTGTACCTACTGCACATATCCTGCCATTGAAGGGTGCAAGGTGAGGCTGCGCAATGCTTCTGATGTGGTGGAAGAGATTATAGAGGCCCACAACAGATACGGAATTGATCATATGTTTTTTGTAGATGACATATTTAATTTTCCCGAGGAACATGCGATCGGCATCTGCGAGGAGATGATACGACGCAAAGCAGCAGTCGATTGGACATGTTTTGCAACCCCTTTTGGAATGTCACGCGAAATGGCGTATGTCATGAAGAAGGCGGGCTGCAAGGGCATAGAGTTCGGCACAGATGGTGGATCTGAAAGAACTCTTGAAGCACTTGGAAAGAGATTTCTGCCGAGCGATATTGAACGCGCTTCTAATTATTGCATGAGAGTTGGTCTGCCGCATGCACACTACATTATCATTGGTGGACCTGGAGAGGACGCTGATACATTGGAAGATACGTTTACGCTCTTCGATCGGCTCGGACCGACCGCGGTGATAGCGATTATTGGGGTGAGGATATATCCCAATACGCTTCTTAGGCAGAGGGCGATAAATGAAGGTATTGTTCGAGAGGACGACTCGCTTTTTAATCCGGTATTTTATTTGACGAATAATATTAATTCAGACGAACTGATTAAGACGGTGGCCGGACTTGCAGCTGACAGGCCGAACTGGATTGTGCCGGCTCTTGGTTTGCGCTGTGACACCGGTATGATGACGATGTTAAGAAAAAACGGCAGGAAGGGACCGCTCTGGGACCTGCTGTAGTAACTGATCGGTATGTTGTATAATGCGACATTTAATGCTTGATGAATATGTTCGGACAGGAGGGATGATATGCAGAAAGTCTGTTTCGTTTTCATCATTATCGTTATGTTTTTCAATGTAAAGCTTGTCCAGGCGATTGATTTAATAGCAGGTAAGGAATATTTCTTGAGGACGCCTCTGTATGCCGCCAAGGACAAAGACAATTATATCAACTGGGTCAATTATTCTGATGCTGCAGAGAAGCTGCATGCCGGGGGAAAGGTTACGGTTACTGAAATAAATGGACATGCAATCAAGTTTGTAATGAATAATAAAATGTACTTATTTGAATACGAGCAGAAGGGCCACGTAGGCAGTCCTGGAATATATGATAAATATTTTACAGCTGCCAATATAAGGGAAGATATGCAACGGTATGACGAACATATCAGGACCAATATTTCCTTGGGCAAAATAGAGCTGGGCATGACGAAGGAAGAGGTTCTTCTTGCGGTGGGATGCCCGCCGATTGCAGACATAAAGAAGACATATGATCTATCGCTTCAGGATATCCTGCATGCCGATAGTTGGATATACTACCGCAGCAGACTGAAGAAGCTATTGCTAAATTTTGCTGCAGGCAAGGTGATATCCATAGAGGAGCAGTGAACAATAATATAAGACGCGTAGCGCTTATTACCGGTGGGAGTCGCGGCATTGGAAAGGCTATTGCCTCGGCTTTTGCCGAAGCTGGATATGCAGTCGTGATAAACTATAACAAGTCAGGAAAAGATGCCTTAGCAATACAGAAGGATCTGTCAGCCGAACCAGCAGCTGTTTCACTGCAGAGGGCTGACGTTTCAGATGCTGTCCAGGCAAAGCAAATGATAGATAATGTAGTGTCAGAATTTGGCCGGCTTGATGTGCTTGTTAACAATGCTGGAATTAATAGAGACGGTTATCTAATGCTCATGCCCGATGATGATTGGAACAATGTTATATCTGTCAATCTCACAGGTATTTTTAATTGTTGCCGCGCTGCAATAAGCCATATGATTTCGCAGCGAAGCGGCGTCATAATAAATATGTCGTCACTAAGCGGCATTTCCGGATTGCCGGGGCAGGCAAACTATGCTGCAGCCAAAGGTGGTGTGATTGCATTTACTAAGTCGCTGGCAAAGGAGCTGGCTCCTTTCAGTATCAGAGTCAATGCTGTTGCACCCGGTGCAATCGAAACTGAAATGATGAACGCACTTAATGAAGAAACCAAGAAAAGTTATATTTCGGCTATTCCTTTAAAGAGGTTTGGGCAACCTCGCGAAGTGGCAGCTGTAGTGAGATTTCTTGCGTCTGAAGATGCGTCATACATAACTGGAGAAACAATCTGTGTCACTGGAGGCCTGCATTGATGTCTGATACGCTGCCTAAACTAAGGGAGTTGATGATAAAGAGATTGAAACTTAAGGTCACGCCAGAGCAAATACGAGAAGATACCCAGCTGTTCGGTCCGGATGGTCTCGGACTCGATTCAATCGACGTCCTAGAACTTGTCGTGGGGATAAAGAAGGAATTTGGTGTAGAAATCGCCGACCGCCAGACTGCAGAGAAGGTTTTTAAATCGGTCGGCGCGATCATCCAGTTTATCGAAGAGCGGCAATGACTGATGATTGCCGAGCGCCTTACGAAATCCTGCCGCATTCTTATCCTTTCATACTGATTGACAGAATCATTGAACGTGAACATGGCAAGCGAATTGTTTGTATCAAGAATGTGACTTTGAACGAGGATTTTATTCAGGGACAGTTTATGGGCAATGTTTTTATGCCGGGTTTGCTGGTGATAGAGGCGATGGCACAGGCATCGGGATTGATAGTGGGCACAGAGCGACATGCGGCATTTTTGGTGAGCATCAGAGATGCCGGATTTGCACGGGCTGTGCAACCTGGAGACCAACTCACTATAAAATCAGAACTGATCAAGGATTTCAGTCCTCAGTATATATTTGAAGCGTCAGCCGAAGTCCAGGGGGTAAGGGTTGCTAATGCCGAACTCACACTGGCTGTCGCCCCATTATGATGAGCTTAGGAACTGATGTAATTGAGATTTCCAGGATAAAGCACTGGCCTGATGATTCTGAAATCCTTTCGCAGGTTTTTACCCCTTATGAAATAAATGCTATCATCACCCGAAAGCATCCGCATAGGCAGCTGGCGGTTATTTTTGCAGTAAAGGAAGCATTTATGAAGGCAGTCGGAACGGGGTGGAGCGAAGGTATTAAGTGGACGGACATCGATGTATGCATAGAGAGTAGAAATGATACTATCCGTCTGTACAATAACGCAAATAGACTTTGCGAAGGCAGGAATATTTTTGTGAGCGGCAGTTCCTCAGCAGGTCTGGCTCTGGCAGTGGTGGTGATAGACTAAGTAATATGATACACGTCAATTGTAACCTCTGCGGGATGGACGACGCAGAGCGTATTGCTATGCAGAATGGGTATCGCATGGTGAGGTGCAGAAATTGTGGCCTTATTTATGTAGATCCCAGACCGCCGCGCGAGATGCTAATCAGTTTATATGACAGTTATCACCAGCGGGGGCGTAAGGATATGCAATCCTGGAAGGCTCTGATGTCCCGCAACTTTGAAGAGATCGCCGATTTAATAGATATGCGCTATCCAAGCAAGGGTAATCTGCTTGACGTAGGATGCGGTTACGGTCATTTTATCGAGATTATGCAGAGCCGGGAATGGAAGGCCACCGGAATAGAACCATCTGAAGAAACATCAGCAAACGCCAGAGCAAGAGGCCTCGATATCAAACAAACTGCCTTGGAAGATGCTTTATTTCATGAAGGATCATTCGATGCTATCACAGCATTTTATGTTCTTGAACACCTGTATGATCCTCTTGATGCTCTGAATAAAATGTACAAGCTTCTTAAGAAGGGGGGGATGCTTGTTATAAGGGTGCCGCATACGACACCTATAGTGAGACTACTGAATTTATTCGGGATCGAAAATAACCTGTACGACATGCCGTTTCATCTATATGACTTCTCACCTTCAACTGTAAAGAGCATGCTTGAGAAAGCCGGATTTGCCGGGATTAGGGTCACTCCGGGTTCTCCTACAATGCCTCCGGGATACGCTGAGCGACTGATTTCGCTGCTGTCTGGGCATACTGCAAGATTATTGCACACGCTAAGCAAGGGGAAAATACTTTTGCCCGGTGTCAGTAAGACCGTTTTTGCTTTGAAATTAGATCATATGCCCGGCAGTGCAAATGCTTGAAAGATTGTTAAAATGGGCATCTGCAATAGTCTTTGCCAGATATAAAGTTATCGCGTTACTTTTTTTTATGATTACTTCCTGGTCTGCTTACCTGGTTTACCACATGGAGATCAAGACAGACCTTATTGACGTTCTGCCGAGAGGAAATCCAACGGTGTCGCTGTTCAAGGACTTTACGCAGAAGTATAATGTGCTCGAATCAGTCACTGTCATTATCAGTTCGGAGTCTAAGAACATCGATGAATATGTTGATCTGGTAGAGGCACTGGCCGAAAGATTTAAGCAATCGCCACTTATTGAAAATGTCGACTATACTGTTTTCGATAAAAAGAATGATCTGTTTCTTCGCAATTTTCCTCTATTTCTCGACGATAATGGGCTGACGCAGCTTTCCGAAAGGCTCACTCCTAAAGGTATTGAAAATCAGATCAGGCGGAATTATGAAAAGATTGTCTCTCCGGTGTCTTCACCGGCAGATATCGAGCTTATCGAACGTGATCCTCTTGGTCTAAGCGGGATTGTTGCTGCAGCCATGAAACGCAGTGGGCCGGACAACCCCTTTGATCTCTCGTTGGGATATTACATCACGAAAGACCATTCAACTGCCCTAGTGTTTGTGAAACCGGCCGGACGGAGCAGGGATATTGCATTTGTCAAGAACCTGAGACCTATGCTGGATGGAACCATAAAATCGACACTTGCGGAATACGGTAACACGAAAGGTATATCTGTCCAACTTACCGGTGGATATATATTTTCTGACGACATGCGCCGGGTGATCAGGCATGATATATTGACCTCAACGCTTCTTTCTGTTGTGCTTATTGCTGTGATCATATGGCTTGCATATCGTGTTAAACCAATTGTTCTCTTGATAGTTGCATGTACTACAACGGTCTCACTGTCAATGACACTGGCTGCAGCCTACCTTATATTCGGCAGTTTGAACATCGTCACGAGCATAGTTTGCGGCCTGTTGATAGGTATGTACGTAGATTATTGCATTCTCACGCTGAAGCGATTCGGAGATGAAATGCTGCTTAAGCAGGACCGCTGGCTGGCGTTGCAACTCACCATGACAAAAGCGGGTGCTGCAATGATTATATCGGCACTTACAACAGCTATTTCTTTCTTCAGTATTGTTGTCACAAAGTTCGATGGCCTTTATGAGCTGGGCATTGTTTCAGGCATAGGAGTTTTGATATGTTTCTTTGTAACCTTCTTGCTTATGAATTCGCTGCTTGTGTGGGCCAGCAAGGGAGGGGCTGACAGTATTCTTTACGATAAAACACCGTCTTCAGGTGTTGAGCTGTTGTCTAAGTTGATGGAGCGGTATCCGCGCAGGATTGTTTTTATCAGTTTATTGATCATTATCGCGCTCATGTTCGGCATCTCACGAATATCGTTCGACAGCAATCCGGAGCATATTGGGATAAGAAATAGTCAGGCTGTAGCTGCAATGAGAACGCTGCATCAGAAACTAAACATTTCCGGTGAGCCGCTGCAAATCATGATCAGGGCGAAGGACACTGACGAATTAACCGCAGCATATGATAGGCTTGAAATATATCTGACCAAATGGAAGAAAGAAGGTTTAATCGCCAGGGCGGATTCTCTGGCTAGCCTCGTTCCGCCGCCTGCATTTCAGAAGCGTTCTATTCAAACTCTGGAGCGGCTCTTTGGAACTCAAACGCTGCACGAAGCAGCCATTGAAGAAAGTATAGCTGCAGATTTCGACAAAATCGGCATGTCTTATAATCGGGAGATGCTTAGCAGGTACGCATTAAATGTAATTAAGGCTGTAAGCACCAGGAAGATAATAGGGCTAAAAGATATAGAAGAGACTGCAGATTTGAGAATTGCCAAGTTTTATAACCGACATGACCTGTCCATGGTTGCATATCTGTATCCTGCTAAGAACAACTGGAACAGTGAAACTATCGAAAGTATCCGAGCAGCTATCGTGAGTGAGGGAAATGGATGGACACTGTTTGGTAGTCATATCATCTATGGTGAGATTAAGAATACCATTCTTTGGGGAAGCTCTTTGGCAACTCTCATCACGCTGGCTCTTAACCTTCTGATAGTCGTGCTGTTTCTTGGCAAGAGCAGGAAGTATGTTGTTGTTGCCATGCTGCCGGTCTGCCTGGGTTTTTTGTTAACTCCTGCAATAATGGGATGGCTAGGCGCGCCTTTCAATTTTATAAATATTGGGACCATGGCCCTCATATTTGGATTCGGGGTTGATTATGGCCTATATATAATGCAGGCATATTTGAGAGAGGATACAAAAGATATCAATAATGCTCTTCAGTTAGCAGGCAAGAATGTGATGATGTGCGCAGCCACTACAATTGCGGGTTGCGGAAGCCTAATAACAGCTGAGTTTGCAGGAATCGCTTCTATCGGTCTTGTCCTCACTATTGGCGCGGTATGCTGCTCTACTATTACGATAATTCTATTGCCTTCGATGCTCTGGCTTGGTCGAAAGGGGAATTTAGTTCAGTGAAGAATTATGATGTGATCGTAATAGGCAGCGGTATCGGGGGACTTGTGAGTGCCGGGATACTTGCGTCAGGAGGTATGAAACCGCTTGTAATTGAGAAACATACCTCGCCGGGCGGATACGTTTCATCATTCAGGAGAAGTGGATTCCTGTTTGATTCCGTGCTGGATTGCATATCAGGCGCTGGGCCTGGCGGACTTATTAATCGTGTGCTCAGGTTGCTTAATATTGATAACGAGGTAAGATTCCATAAAGTAGATCCAGTCAGAGTCAGCAGATTCCCTGACCTAAATGTGGTGGTCGACGCTGATTTGCGCGCATATAAAGAGAGACTTGTGGAGCTCTTTCCATGTGAAGCATCAGCAATAGAAGAATTTGTCAAAACGATCTCCTCAGCATATTCCCAAATGGAATCAGCCCTACAGGTAATTATATCTGGAACATCACGACTGGATATTCTCACACCTGACTTCTTGCAATTGATGGATACTTCATACAGTGATATGCTTTCTGCATATTTTCATGATCATCGCCTCCGGGCAGCGCTTTCCGACAGATGCCCGTTTATGGGGTTGCCTCCTGACGGAGTATCGTCGGCAGCTATGATAAATCTGATGATGAGTTATTTTAAGCTTGGAGCATACAGACCGGAAGGCGGGTTCCAACAGCTTTCAGACCTTATTGTTCAGGGAATCCAAAAAATGGGCGGGGATATTGTATTAGCTGACGGTGTAGATCAAATACTGTTTAATGAAAAAAATGATTGCAGGGGGGTCAGGTGCGATAGTGGCAAAGAGTATACCTCACGCTATGTGGTATCTAATGCCGATTTCATTGAGACATTTAGTAATCTCATCGGCGGTAAATATGCAGAACTTGCATCTGACATGAAGGTAAGGCCCGGCATCTCGACATCATTCTTCATACTTTATGCTGGAGTCAGGGGAGAGTTGGATGCTCACTCCAGTACGGGTTTCTATCCGTCATATGAAATGAATATGAGTTTCGAGCCGGGTATGGAATTTAGCCCGGATTCAACTATAGGTGTAACTATCGCAACTAAAGAGGACAAGTGTCGGGCTCCTGCGGGTTTCGAGACAGTTGTCTTTCATGAGATGACTGCCGGTCAGGATTTGCATAGGGAGGAATGTACTGAAAAGGTTCTCGACAAGGCGGAGTCCATATTCCCAGGGTTGAGAGACAGCATTGTGCTGATTGAAACAGCCATGCCTTCCACGCTTCAGCGTTATACCGGGAATCATCATGGAGCGGCATTCGGCTGGAAGCAGGCTCCAGGATTCAGGGGGCCGAAGCGTCATGGAATCACGAATCTTCATATCGCGGGACATTGGGGTGATTTTGGAGGAGGTGTCCTCGCTGCGGCGTATTCCGGCGCAAAGGCTGCCTGTGAGATACTCGCAAAGGAGGGCATAAGAAATGTCCTCTGAGATCTGTGTTGTTATCCCGGCATTCAATGCTGAAGAAACGTTAGATGGAGTCGTGCGCGGAGCACTAAAATATGTTTCGAAGGTGATAGTTGCTGATGATGGATCAACAGACAGAACTGCCAGCGTCGCATCAGACGCAGGCGCGGATGTTATTTTGATAGGGAAAAACTATGGCAAGGGCAATGCACTTAAGACTTTATTTAACAGGGCGGCCGAGGCCGGATTTTCAGCTGTGATCAGCATGGATGCTGATGGTCAGCATGACCCTGGGGAGATACCTAAATTTATAGCTGAACATGAAAGATGCGGTGATTGTATCGTAGTTGGAAGCCGGATGCATGATAAGGACAAAATTCCAAAGGCGCGCTACAATTCAATGCATATAGCCCGTTTCTACGTGTCCCTTGTTTCCAACCAATTTGTGGAAGATACCCAATGCGGTTACAGGCTATATCCACTTGAGATCATACGGCAGCTAAAGCTGGTTACTGGAAAATATGTGACAGAGACAGAGCTGCTTATGAAGGCCGGTGATATGGGACGAAAGATTACGTTTGTAAATATCCGAACGATATATGGAGAGACGGGCAGCCATTTCAGGCCAATCACTGATGTAACGCTAATAACGGCGTATGTCATCTCTTATGTCCATATCAAGTGGCTTATCGAAGGCGTAACATCTAACAACGCTAATACCTATACTCCCGACCGGCATTTGCGCGACATGATAAGCAGATATAGGATTGTTGACAACATCTTTATGACTCTGACGGCCTTCACGGCTCTTCCTGCCAGCATTTTTTACCTGCTTGAATATATTCTGCTTCCCTTGTTTGTGCCGAACAATTTTGCATCCATAAGGAAGTTGGGATGCGGGTTTGCAAGGATTACGCTTGCGACACAAATGCTGCCGGTTACCTTGATTGTAGCTGTAATTCAGAAGTTGTTGGGTAAAGCCGGCATCAAGAAAGGGTTGGTGGACAGGTTCATACTGAAATTCTATCCGCATTTATGGTGAGTTGCCGCTACACATGGAAGCGAATCTCTAAATCGACAAATGCTACTTATATGAGTTTGCGGTCTTGTCTGATGCGATTTGACTGGTGTCCCATGAGCCAGCAATAGCATCAACCACTTTGCCGGGATACTGCAATTCAAGATCGTGTATGCCGTCGTCGAAAGATATTATCTCAGCATTGAGTGCAATGCTCCTGATGATGTCAGCATTTGTCTTGCTAACTTTCAGATATTTCGATTGCTCTCCATATAGATACTTGATAGGGACTGATGAATAGGTCAATTCTTGTGTAAAATCCGTTTGGCGCGTTATAGCGCGATAGATATGATACCAGGCAGACCGTGAGGCTGATTGCAGATTTGTGTTTACCAACTTAAGTATCATTTCCTTATCAGCTAATTCAAGCTTGTCCCATGCGTCACCCATTATCTCTTTGGCAGCGACCTTGTCGAAGAGGCCACTTTTCATGATCTCAAGTACTAGATCACCTAAAATGGGGATGCCGAGCAATGCGGTAGATTTGGAGTGGTTAAGCTGTTCAGGCAGAATGAATGCACCGCCCTCCACACATACAACATTTTGAACTAACTGCGGATAGCGTGCAGCGATATTAAGGGCTATGCTACTGCCGTAAGAAACTCCAGCCAATCTGACTTTGCCAAGATTAAGCGAATTGATAAGTTCAGCAATGATATCAGCCTGAGCCCTGACAGAGTAATCAAAGTCACTGCCCGGCTTGTCAGAATCTCCGACGCCTGCATAATCTACGGCTATTACATGGAATTCCCTGGAAAGCGCCGGAATTAGTCGGCTCCAAACCCTGTATGTGCTAAAAGCGCCGGGGATTAAGACGACCGGCCGGCCGGTGCCTGATTCCACATAATGGATATTATAACCTCCAGCAGTTGCAAAGCGATCAACTCCTACCGTTGATTGTTCGTATAATAAGTGTGCAGCGTTCTTCTGAGACGAGGCGCAGCCGCAAGCAGTAATAGCTGCGAATAGGGACAGAGCGACAGTAATATGGTTAAATGTGATCAGCAGTTTAAAATGAGAGAATGACATGAGCCATTTTACCATTTTCGGCTTGGACATCTTCAAGAGGCGTTATTGTTTGGCTCTTGCTGAGTTTTTTGGTGGCAAGTACAATAGATAACGTATAATGTTGTTATCGCAATTGATATTACTGCATATAGCAGGGTTGAGGCTTAATCTCGGCAGGATCAAACACCAGCAGAGGAGGCATACATGTACGGTTTGATCATAGGATTGTTTGCAGTCCTATTAGTGGCTTTATTTTCGGTGCAGAATGCAACGCCGGTGGTGATAGCTTTTTTCTTCTGGAAGTTCGAAGCATCATTGGCGGTCGTCATATTCCTGTCTGCGCTGACCGGGGCGTTGGCAGCGGTAATAGTGTATTCATCTCTTCGTGTAAAAAAGGCCGTAGCCTCACGAAGGCAGCAGGACGAGTCTGCCACAAAATATCAGATAAAAGATGACCGGCTATAATACGACTTCGCAACGCATTTTAGGAGCGTCGTAATTTATAGGCAATGGCACGTTGATTAACCTGTTAAAGCGAGGCAAAGATGAGTCTGGATGTTAACAAAATATTTATCCCGGCTGTTGTGACCTTTATCTCGGTTGCAGCCATGCTCATGTTGCGAGGGGTTTCGTTGCGCATGATGCGAGGGTGGGCTGCTAAAACAGCGACAAAAATTGATGATATAGTTAATAAGTCTATCAGAACGCCGTCACTGTTCTGGTGTTTGGCAGTCGGGCTTTATATCGGAATAGCGGTTTCTGAACTTCCTGACAAGTACGTTTTCTATTTGAACAAGGCTCTCCATGTAATTGTTGTTCTTTCATTTACGATGGCTGCGGCCAATCTTGTTGGCGAGCTACTCAAGAACTATGTCCAAAAGTCGAGGCTGCCTTTGCCATCAACAGGCCTGTTCTATGGTGTTGTCAAAGGCCTGGTCATCGCCTTGGGGGTGATCATCGCCCTTGGTATTCTCGGCATTTCCATAACACCCTTGATAACGGCTCTGGGTGTAGGAGGTCTAGCCGTTGCCCTTGCACTGAAAGACACGCTCGAAAATTTCTTTTCGGGAATTCATATCCTGGTTGAAAAATCCATAAGGGTGGGAGATTTCATCAAATTGGAGACAGGTCAAGAGGGATATGTTGAAGATATTACCTGGAGGACAACGCGGATTCGTATGCTTCCGAATAACATGGTTGTAATCCCTAATAGCAAATTGTCTCAGAGTATTGTGACAAATTATTATCTTCCTGAACAAAAGATGTCTCTTCAGATTCCTATTAGTGTCAGTTATTCATCTGATCCGGATCATGTCGAAGAACTTTTGATAGATGAAGCCGGTAAGGCTGCAGGTGAAGTGCCGGGACTTCTGGAAGATCCTCCTCCATTTGTAAGGTTCATCCCTGGATTCGGAGACAGCGCACTTGAATTCACGCTTATATGCCAGGTAAGGGAATTTGTAGATCAATACAATGTGCAGCATGAACTCCGGAAGAGAATACTCAAACGATTCAGGGCTGAGCATATAGAAATCCCATTCCCGCAGAGAACTATCAATATAAAGCGCGAGGGACTATAACAGGTGTGCTGTTGAAGTTTGTCAAAAAAGCCTATGCGGGCAAGCGCTTGCCCGCATAGGGATATAATTAATACGTTCCGGCTTACTTCCAGGGCCGGTGATTATCGCCTTCTTCCTTTATATTATCGGGGCGCTCTTTTTTTGTGTCATTCTCAGGTTTCCCATTTTGATCATGCTTCTCATGCTTCGGCTGTGGCTGCGCTTGAGGCTGAACAGCCTGTTGCCTGACTGGTTCGGCATGTTCCTTGGGTTGCATACGCGGATCAGCTTCATGACTGGGAGAGTGACCTTTTAGCTCTGTTCGACTTTCCGGCTGGCTTTTTTCATCTCTTTGCCTCATCTGCTGAGATCTATCGTCAAGTCTTCTTTTGTTGATTATATCTTGGTTTTGAGGCCTTGGGGCATCGGCATGCCTGTCAATCTTCTTCTCCGCTGCGGCAGGAGCTGATTCCGGTCTGCTTACCGTTCCAGAACGACCAGAGGAGCCTGGCTGCTGTTTAATTTCAGGCTTTCCGGCATTTTCACCAGGAAGGTCTCTCTTCTGGGGTGCGCTGTCAGGTCTTGTCGGCCGGACGTTCCGGTCATCAACAGGCTTGCGCGAATTTGTATTATCGAATTTTCTTTCATCCGGAGCAATTCGGCGATCTATCCGGTCATCTCGCATTTGACGGGTCGGTTCTTTGACTGTTGTGCCTTCCTGCTGATGCTTAATAGAACGGTCTGGTGGAGGCGCATTTGTAATACGCTGTTCAGACCGGTCGACCGTTCCGGGGTTGCGTCTGTCGAGGGGCTTTGATACCGTTTCAGCGCGCCCTTGCAGGGGCTTGGCCCCTGGATGCATTACGGATATATTTTCGGCCCTGCCAAGCTTGCGCTCCTCTCTGTTGTGTTGAACATTTATGCGATTTAAAGCCGCAGGAGGCATCCTGTCGGAATGCACTGTCCTTAAAGATGGCATCCTTGATTCTCTTGTTGGTGAGATGTTAGGCCCTGCCACGCTTATCTTTTCGTTTAGGTATCTATTCCTGTCAAATGTGCCCTGCCTGTAATGACCGCTCATGAAGGATTTATGATCAACTACAGTGACGGCATTATTTACGTTGACGTTTCTATAAACATTAACAACAGTCTTATTGACAGTGACATTTGTGACATTCACGCTGTGAGGGCCAAAATAGCCGCGGCCATAATAGATTTCTCCGGGAGCGAGAGGCACCCATGATACATAAGTTGACGTGCGCACCCATCCAACATAGCCGGGGCCCCAGTAAACATATCCCTTTCTCGGTGGAACCCAGAACCAGCCGGCCGCAGGCGTATATGCCCACCGGCCGTAATGATATGGCGCCCACCCCCACGGCTCATCCGATACCCATGTGTAATCTCCGCCGATCCAAACCCATCTACCCATTCTGTACGGTGCCCAGCCTGACGCGACAACAACGGAAGGAGTCCAGACCCAGCCATAATCCCTGACCTCTGTCCATCGTCCATTGTCATTCAGATCACGCGAGTAGCTTTGCAGTTCTGCCGGAAGATACCGTGAACTGGCGGGGACAGAGCTATATAATTTGTCGCGAGTCAAATTCCAGCGGTCCCATTCATTGGCTACCGGCATATCATAAACTCTGGCATACTGATCGCGCTTCAATACGAGCGCGTCTCCGGTTTTAATAGTTACAACCCCAGCGCGGTCTTCAGCCAATACCCTGCCTGAAAAAACCAGCACATTGGTTTCGCTGTTTTCAGCCACGTCGACATTCAACTTCGACTTGTTCTTTATTCGCAATGATGCTATTGGAGAGTCAACCTGCATGAGGTCGTCGGCACCGCTGTATGAAATGTATGCTGAACCTGAATTAATATATATCTGGCTTGAATGGTCTTCTATCCTGAGAATGTCAGCCGATGTTTCATGGTCAAGTCTGATTATATTGCCGCTTCTCGATTGAATCTCAGCCCTAGCGTTAGAAGGCACCCAAAGGCGGTCTCCAGGTCTCAGGGGCATGTTGGCAGAAGCTGGCGCCCACTCCCCCGTGTCTTCATTATTTACCTGGACATCGCCATCCATATATGCCATCCTCAGCGCCCCGAAATCAGCTGCATGCACGCTTAATGGAATTGCCAGCATGACGGTTGCTGCAAGCATAACAAATAAAGATCCGACAGTTCTCATGGTCCTCTCCTTTAAAGAATAATCTTGGTTATAGCGTATCAAACGATTGTGAAACATGTATGAATGTATTATGATGAATTGTGAACTCGCCACATTGCAACAGGCTGGAGAGCTTTATTCAGTGGATTCGTCCTTGCGCTTGCCGATATTTCGTTTGAAAAATTTCAGACGTGCAGCCATTGTTATGAGGAAGACGCCTGTAGCACCAATAGCAAAGGCGAATCCGTAAGCAAGATAGGTCGGCAGAAGGAATGCTGCTACCGAAACGGCTATGAAAAAGAGGCCGATGCCGAATAGATTCGGGAATTCAGCCCTAGTCAGTTCTCTTCTGCCCATAACCGCAGCATTCACAGTGCTGCCTGCAGTCACAGCTCGTATCAGAACGCTGCGTCCGTGAGCGTGCATTGCTTTTGTCTTAATTTTGTCTCTCCTCTGCAGCGGCCTGACCTTGTTGCGGCTGGTCAAGACTATCTCAGTGGAATTCCTGAGGTCGTCCAAAAACATTTCTGTGATCTTCCCTGCAGCTGCCTCATCTTCCATCACAATATCGAGCTCCCAGTTTCCCAGCCAGCTTGCGAGATTGAGGTTTGTCGAGCCGACCCTCGCCCATCGACCGTCGCAGACCGCAGTCTTTGCATGGACCATGGGTCCGTTCCATTCAAAGACTCTCACGCCTGCTTCAAGAAGGGAACTGTAACTTGTCCGGGAAAGATTGGCTATCCACTGTATATCGCTTCCATGCGGAACCAGAAGTCTAACATCGACGCCATCAAGCGCCGCAGAGCGAAGCGCCTGTATATATGCAGTAGTACCGAGAAAATATGCGTCTGTAAGCCATAAGTAATCTTGCGCAGCTGCTGCAATTAATAAATCCAGCCGGTAAAGGCCGGAGATTTCCGGTGATGTCGCGACAACTCTTACAGAAACCTGACCTTCTTCCGAGTACGTCTCCTGTGATTGCAGTTCATTGTCGGCAATGACTCCTCCGGCAAGCCTCCATGCATCCGTAAAAGCGTCTTCAGCATGAGCCACTGCAGGACCATGGATCATTACTCCGGTATCTCGCCACGGTAGCAAACCGGTTTTGGTATTTCCAACCCACGCATCTCCGATGCAAAGCCCGGAGATAAAAGCAATTTTTCCGTCAACTGAAAGCAGCTTTCTATGGTCTCTTCGCACCCAACCAAGCATGCTGCTGAGTTTTGGCGGATTCGCAGGCCTTACTTCGCCGCCGGCATGAATAAGAGGCAGCCACATCCCACTGCCCAGAATGCTGCGGGAACCAAACCAGTCATAGAGGACCCTAACCTTAACCCCATCCATGGCCTTCTGTGCCAGCAGATCCCGGAAGCGGCGTCCTGTCATGTCGTTATGAATAATATACATTTCAATATGTATGCTTTTATTGGCCGATTTGATGGCGTTCTCCCACTCAGGATAGTTCTCGTCAGCGTTGCGGAGTATTTTGAGCCGGTTCCCCGATACCAGAGGAGCGCCGCTCGTGCGCAGGAGAGCGGCGTCATTAAGCAGTGACTCTAATTTTTCTATACGATCATTCATTTCTTTTTCTGTGGGAGCCCGAGTTTGCCGGCTGTTCATGACAGCTCTCTTTAACTGTAATCACGAGCTCGGCAACTATAGGAAGATGGTCCGAGGCAATCAGCGCCGGCCATCTGCGGGAGACCTGCAGGCTATTCAGCTCAACATGGCCTGTGAAGTATATGTGATCAATATGGAGTACTGGCAATATTCCGGGATATGTCTTTCGCCAGCGAAGGTGAGGCATAAGATCCATGCTATGAAGTTTTTCAGAAAGAAGATGTGAGGCTGTACTTTTTTTCCATTCGTTGAAATCACCAACAACAATCTTTGGTCCCTTGACATGAGTATCCATGACAAACGATAGCAGCTTTTTTGCCTGACGCGATCGCTCCGGCGATGATGTGCCGAAATGCACATTATAGATGTGAACGGCGGTATTATCAACTAAGACGTCTACTCGTTGGCATAGTCTGGGCTCATATCCTTCAACTGAAAGATCGAAAGACTCATGTTTTATTACAGGCAGACTGCTCAAAACAGCATTGCCGTATAAATGGCTCCGGTAGCTCCTTGCCGGAGCAAGCACAGGCCTCATGTTCATGCGTGTTGCTAATACGTCTTCCTGCCCAGGACTTTTTAGGCTTGGGCCTATGACCTCCTGAAGCGCGATGACGTCCGCCTTGAGTGGCTTCAGCACAGATCCGATTCGCCCTGAATCAGTGCGTCCGTCCAGTCCGCGGCATTTATGTATGTTATAAGTCGCCAGACGAAGGCGTATTTTATTCTTGACGGCAATGTCCATATTGTAAATCTAGAATATCACGACAGGGCTTCTGATGCTACAGAAAAGAGTTTTTGACTATAACTGCTCGCAAAATCATCTTAAGATGGAACAGTACATAATATATACGGCTTTCTGCTATTTCTCTATGAAGTAAAGAATGTTAAGGAAATGCTCTGTATCTGAAAGATCATCGACCACAACATCTGCGCCGGCAGCAACCAGGCTGCTCGGGCTATATGGGCCGGTGGCGACAGCTATGCTCGTGGCGTTATAAGGTTTTGCGCACAGCACATCGCGAGGCGTGTCGCCGATTACGATGCAGTCGCCGAAATCGAAATCCCTGCCCGAGATGATCCTGAACCGTTCAACCGCGATCGGCAGCAATTTATTTCTGTCCTCATGATCGCTACCGAAGGCGCCGGTTGCAAAGTAACTGTTAAGCCCAAAAGACTCTAACTTAAGACGGGCGCCTTGTTCAAAGTTCCCGGTGAGCAGACCGATCATATATCTGTCTTGACGGGCCTTCAATGCTTCCAGGGCTTCTATTATCCCGGGCTTAAGATGCTTGTCGCTGTTGCTTAGCTCGATCGACAGGTGGCTGATATATGCGTCGGTTATTTGAGGGATTATGCCGTTGTCAGATGAAATGCCATGTTTAATGAGACCTTCTCTGACAATTTGCATATCAGTCTTGCCCGCCATGCTGACATTGCGGAAAGCATTGTCTATAGCAAGGACATCCCGGAATGCCTGATCCAAAGCGCGTACTCCAGCGCCTCCTGAATCGACAAGGGTGCCGTCAATGTCGAAGAGTAAAAGTTGCATAATAATCAATACAATAATGTGTGACTCCTTGTCCTGTCAAGGCTCTGCACTGAAAGGATGCACCAGTTGCTGTCAAACAGCGTATAACTACCGTAGTGTTATAATATTGAAAAAATTTGCCAAGGAAGGATGGTCGATGAAGAAACGACTGATAGAGCTGTTATATGAGAAATCTTTTAAATATAGTGAAGAGCCTGTATTCAAGCTTGTGTCCGGGCGCATGAGCAATTATTATGTGAACTGCAAAACCGTAACGCTTCACCCTGAAGGCCTCTATTTGATTGGAAACATAATATTTGACATGATTCAGGCACTGCCGGTTAAAGCGGTTGGTGGCCTTACTCTGGGTGCTGATCCTATCGCTGATGCTATTGCATATACATCGCATGTCAAAGGAAAGCCAATCGAGGCTTTTGTTGTAAGAAAGAATGCCAAGAGTCACGGTACCATGCAATGGATTGAAGGCAACGTGAAACCCGGCGATGGTGTAGTTATAGTTGATGATGTAATAACTACAGGTAAATCCACAATCGAGGCAATCAACAGAGCCAGGGAAGCGGGGCTGGTTATTGTGAAAGTTGTAGCACTGGTAGACCGTCAGGAAGGCGGATATGAAGCTGTGGCAGCGGCATTGCAGGATATCAAGGCAGATTACAGGATTGTGGAAGCGGTTGTAACGCGGGAGGAGCTTATGGTACTTCATCTCAGCAAGAACCGGTGATGCTTCAACTATTCAGGGTTGTCAGAACAGAAATCCAGCATCCAGGAGTAAAAGATTGCCTCCGATATTTAGGCCTCTGCGCTAAGCTGCGATTGATGTTATAATGCAATGAACTAATATTTTCAAGGAGTGCCTGATGACAGAAGAAGAAAAAGTTGTGGACCACTTTGAACTGGGCAATACAGCACTTGCAGATAACAGGCTTGATGATGCAATCGAGGAATTCAAGGCAGCCCTGAAGGATACCCCGGATTTCGCTGAGGCCTACAATAATCTGGGGCTTGCATTTTTTTATAAGAGCCGCTTTGATGAAGCAATCGGCGAATTCAGGAATGCTCTGCGTTTAGACGCAGGGTTCGCGCTTGCTCATGCTAATTTGGGACTTGCATTGCTGAACAAGGAGCTAACTGCCGAAGCAATCGAAGAGCTGACACGCGCAGTTGAAATCAATCCTGAGATAGCAGAAGCTCACTATAATCTTGGCATTGCATACAATAAAAGTGGACTTACAGACGATGCCGTCAAATCTTATGAAAACTTCATTCAGTATGCGGGAGAGAATTACCGCAACTATGTTGAGGGAGTGCAAAGAATAGTCTCGCAGCTCAAGGAGCAAAAAGCCAGGAGTAACAGTTAGAGAACCTTATCCAGGAAGAACCCCTGAACGTTTTCAATAGCAGTCCTGATGTCTGCCTTGTTGAGCGGCTGATCTGCCCGATCCTCGATAATATTGCTGATTCCTCGGATCTCTACTACACTGACGCTGTTCAGCAGACAGACGTGGGCAATAGCAGCCCCTTCCATATTTTCGCAGATAGCACCAAAGCTTCTCTCAATCTCCAGCCCTCGCCTGCGCGTACCAGTGCATGACGAGACAGTTACGAATGCACCTTTATGTTTGTAAGTCGCCAATTCAGCCGGAACATGAACCGGAAACTCATTATAGTATTCGACTCCATTGACCTCGGCAAGGGGCAGTTTCAGAGTGTCCATCATTTTGAATTCCGCCCCGAGCGAAAGCCCTTCATCTCCGTATATTTCTCTGTCTGCAATTGCAATGTCGCCGATCTCCATACCTGAAGATGGATATGCTCCCGCAATTCCAATGATATATATTTGCCTGGTGTTGAACTTATCAAGAAGAACTGCGGTTCCATGGGCTGCATTAGTCTTGCCTACCCCGCAAATGCAAAGCACAATATCTGAATTTTTCAGTTTGCCTCTAATGAAAAGTTTGCGTTGAGCAATAAGTTCCTCTTTGCCGGACATCATGTCCACAAGCCGCTCGACTTCCGCAAAGGTGGCAGAAATTATGCCGTAGGAGATCACTTTTCGGTCTTCACCTCAGGCTCTTTGTCTTCCAGAATGTAGCGGACTTTAACATCCATATCCTTTCTCAGGGAGTTGTAGACTGAGCAGTATTTCTCGTGCGATAATTTGATAGCGCGATCAATTTTTTTTGGGTCAAGATCTTTACCCGCAATATGCAATACCATTTCGATAGCCTTGTAATATTGTGGGGGAGTAGGGTTTCTCTCGCCGACTATGTCCATTTTGAAGCTGGCAAGACGCATCCGCATTTTTTGAAGAAACATGACGACATCAATCCCCATACATCCGGCAAGCGAAAGAAGCAGAGAGTCGGTCGGTTTGCATCCCCACTGCACATTGGCATCGAACTCTATCTCATAGCCCTGTTGTGTTCGTCCTATAAATATAAGTTCCTTGTCCCATGTCAAGGTTGCTTTATTGATCGGCACTATCTTCTCTTTATATCCTGTAAGAGATTCTTCAAGATCGCTCTTTTCTTTTTCGGCCATGGCAGCTCTCCTTTTTTTAAGCTCTTTTTGGCCTTGATTTTATTCAATTCAGTTTCTATGAGTCAACCCGACTGCTATCCCAGCTATAGTATGTATTGAATTTCTATGGTATTATCTGACGAAACCGGAGCGCTTTCATGGTAAACTGACAGATACCTGCAAGAGGCTGGAGGACATGGCGCAGAGCGTTCACACAGATTTTTTGATCATAGGCAGCGGGGTTGCAGGCTTAAGGGCTGCAATCGAACTATCGCAGCATGGTCAGGTCATGGTCGTGACAAAGGATATTCCTACCGAAAGCAGTACTGAGTATGCCCAGGGAGGTGTCGCTGTTGCGCTAAGCGATGAAGATGAGGTGGGCATTCATTTTAATGACACAATCAAAGCAGGAGCCGGCCTATGTGATGAAGAAGCGGTTGCCGTCCTGGTCAAAGAAGGTCCAGCCAGGATAGTTGAGCTTATCGAATGGGGCGCTGAATTTGATAAAGATGGCACAAAGTTGGCGTTCACGCGTGAAGGTGCTCATTCGCGAAACCGCGTGCTTCATGCGGGAGGAGATTCGACCGGCAAGGAGATCGAGCGCACACTTATGAGCAAGGTTAAGACTTTGGCCGGCTTGCGCGGTTTGAGATTTAGTACCGCCATAGATCTAGTCATAAGTAATGGGGTGTGCCATGGTGCATATATACTCAGAGGTAACGACGTAATTGTTGTGCTTGCTAAGGTTACCCTGCTGGCAACCGGCGGGGCTGGTCAGATCTTTCTTCGCACTACAAACCCGACTGTTGCAACCGGTGACGGTGTAGCTATTGCGCTGCGTGCTGGTGCTGTGCTGAAAGATATGGAATTTGTCCAGTTTCATCCGACAGCGTTGTGCATGAAATCGGCACCTCACTTTTTGCTGAGCGAGGCGATGAGAGGAGAAGGGGCCCTTCTAAGAGACATTAACGGCAAAATCTTTATGAAAGATTATCATTCGGATGGAGAGCTTGCTCCGAGAGATATTGTTTCGCGGGCTATCATGTCACAGATCGCCAAGACGAAAAGCAGCTGCGTTTATCTGGACCTTACCCATCTGGATGCAGACTTCGTGAAGAAACGGTTTCCACGAATTTATGATACCTGCCTCAAATACGGCCTAGATATAACCAAGTCTCAAGTCCCCGTATCCCCGGCCGCTCATTATATGATGGGTGGTGTCAGAACTGACCTGGATGGAGTGACTAATATCCCGGGGCTTTATGCTGCAGGAGAGGTGGCCTGTACCGGCGTGCATGGGGCAAACAGGCTTGCTAGCAACAGCCTGCTTGAAGGTCTTGTTTATGGATACAGGGCCGGTATTGCATCATCAGCATATGCAAGCCGCAGCGGGTCAATGCGCTCGCGGCAACGGAATCTTGATATGATGCAAAATTCGGCAGAAAATGAAAAAGAAATTGCTGGTGTCAGGAATTCCATTCAAAGAGTCATGTGGGAAAACGTGGGAATTATCAGGAGCAAGGAGTCTCTAAGCGCAGCAAAGAAAATTCTATCAGGATATAGCTGGATTCTGGATGCGCAGTTTGCAACGCGAGAAAGTCATGAGGTTAAAAATATGCTTGCCGCTGCTCTGGCGATAACCGAAGCTGCGCTATTGCGCGACGGCAGTGTCGGCGCTCATTACCGCGCAGACTTTCCGCAACGGGGTGACAACTGGGAACGCCATACTAATATACGGCAGTCAGGTGGAGCTGTTGAAATATCTTGGGGCTGATTTGCTGCAGAAGAGTGGATTGTAACTGCAATTACAAAGGCGATGGAAAATCCACCGCCTTTGCAATTGTATCAGAAAAACCTTTCCTCAAACGAGATATTGACATTTTTCAGTCTATTGTAATCTTCCTTGAGCCTTGCATTCGCAATATTTACCTGGACCTTTGATTCGTCTATCGATTCCGCTGATGATCCAAGCAAATACACCTTTGAAACCATTCTGCTGTCACCACCGACCTTGAATTTGTAATCAGCAATCAGCAGATACATATCCAATTCACTGTTCATCTCTTCGCTATTGCCCGGATGAACTTTTTGAGAGATCGGTCTTTTGTTCAGATCAACTGAAGCATTGATCTTCGATCCCGTCTTTGCAAATGAGATGAAATCCTCAAGTCTTCCGAGCCCGGTGAGTTCTGCAGAAGTTGCCATAATGCCTCCTTTAGCTGAAGGATTTGTTAGCAAAGCACACACGGGGTAAATCCCCTCCAGGGTCATAGCAAGACAATTAAAGGAGAGTCAAAAATAAATGTATATTCAGTTTCTCCTTTGATCTAATAATATCACAGATTTGGTAATATCGGCGGGCTTTTTTAATAACAAACTCGCCTGCAATCTCTGACAACTTCATCATGACACCAACGGTCGCCCCAATAGTCATAATTACAAACCGGCACTACTCGATCACGGCAAACTCTCTGGCACTCCGGGTATGGAGCATATGGATAATAGGGCACCCCAAAATAGAGACCAAAACCTCCGTGATCGTGTCTGTCATGCCTTTCGCCCCAGTCCCGTCCACCTTCGTGGCCACGACCATGGTCATCGCCGTAGCAGATTGCAGCAGAAGAAGCAAGAACCAACAGGGAACACAATACAAGCAGTATCTTACGCATATTGATTCCTCCATAACCGTCTTGAATACGCTAACCCCTATTTCTTGATTGGGCGGTCAGCGTCCTTATCTGAATAGTCATGTCGTGGTGTCACGCCATGACCTGCTGGCATATGCCTGTGCATTTCCGTCATTTCCTTAAGTTTCATCTTCTGGACAGGTGTAAGCAGTGATTTTGCCTCTTCGAGCGCATTTAGATGCGTCATGAACATATCAGTCTTCATTGATTCTATCTGTTTCATTTTTGTTTCTGCAGCCTTTAGGTCCACAGGATCTGCATGGAGAAGGCCCTCCAGATCTATCTTGGCTATGAGCAGTTCCGACCGCTTCCTGATCAGCTCTTTTACGGTCGAGTCAATGATGTTTTGTATCGCTGACGTCTGTTTTTCATCAAGACCCAGTTCCATCATCATGCCCATGACATGATGTCTGGCCTCCATCAGATTCTCAGGCATCATGCCCATATGATCCCTCATCCCCATGCTGCCTGTCATGCCAATGCCCCTATGCATATCACAATTCTGCATCGTTGAGTGTTCATCGCGCTCCATAAATTGTGCACTTGCTCCGGTAATGCCTAAAATAAGAAGTAACATGGCAGCAGCTACAGACGCAACAGCCTTCTTCATCTTTTTCCTCCTTGGTTTTTTACGATTTTTTGCTGGTCTTCGCGAAGAAGCCGGTTATTTTCCGCCTTACATGATCACTGCCACAATGAGGGCATACGATCTTTGGAGCGGACTCAAATTCCTTAATGCTAAGAAAGACTGAAAATTCCTTTTGGCAATCAAGGCATTCATATTCATAGGCTGGCATAATTGTCCTCCCTGTGAATTATTAATACTAAAAGTCTATATATAACCAATTTAACATATAATTATACCGCATAAACAGTTATGGCACTTCTCAAGTTTCTCTTGCGATTACTGCAATAATTATTATAAAGTTGCATCAGCAAATTAATGCGGGGGCTATTTTATGATTATATCCGAAAAAGAGCGCAAGCTATTAATAGACAGCCACCACGGCAGGTCTGTCGTCGACGGCATAAGGGGTCGAGATGAAATTGGCCTGTTCAGGTTGGGAAAGAACATATTTATCGACATATACGACGCCTATTTTGATCTCGACAACTTTCCATTGGCAAAGAAAGGCTCATATTTGCGTATAAGGGGGCGTAACGACGGGCATTTCATAACTATGCGAAACAACGTTGCCGGTAAGCATGACGACCTGATTGTAGACGAAGTTACGCATCCGCTCGATGACAAAGGGCTGGAGATAGCGATTGCAAATATCACCGAAAACATGGGGGCGCTGGGAACGGCCAGAACTAACCTCCCGCATTTTCATGAAATATTGGGCAGTATCGGCATTAAGGAAGTGCTCAGGGTACACGTTGAGCGCATCGAGCGCGACATTATTCTGGATGATGTGCGAATAGGTAAGATGAAGATGGATAGCCTCAGCTATGTAAGTCCGCAGAACTTTGGGCCGTTCTTCGAGATAGAGGTTGACTCGTACAAGGAGATATTTCACAAAAGCGCCGCTGACTTTTTCTCTGAACTGCAAACTAAATATCATGAAATAGCCCAGATATCGTCTACAAGCAAATATATCAGAGGGATTAACATAACTTACGGCCTTTCCATCTGATCAATAGCTTGCAATCAAGGCGTTAACATTTGCAGACGAACCAGAGCGTCAAGTCACAATGGCGCATGAAAAGAGCTTGTACTCCGTAGCCCGCCTTGATGTTATCAAGGACGGTCAATCCTTACGAAAACAGAACTGCGGGAATACAAGCCTCTTTCCTTGCTCAGGGACGACGCACCACGGCGTAATAATGATTTCTAATGCCAGATCATAGTTGCAGCTGCCTTCAATATATGTCTACAAATATCAGACCACCTTTATATTTAGACTACCCTCCCAGTAGCCGTGCAAATTGCAGCGCTGGTTAACAACGAGTGTAGCAACTCCTGAAGGTGCGGCCTCCTTTGTAAGCATGACGGTAAAGGTCGCCTTTGGCTGAAGAAAACCCTTCGATTGGAAATCCACTCTTCCAGCCGGCTCGTTGCCTATGTTCAGCTCAATATACTCTATCCAGTGGGCCGGGCCCATTACATGCGGTTTCTCGCCAACGCTTACCGAAACCGTAAAAGGCTCGCCCGCCTTCACCTCTGCCGGTGCGGTGATGAACGGGGCGTGTGTCATTTCAAGTGGCGTTTTGTTGGCCGGGTCCTTTACCTTATTGATGGAAGTAAAGAGGGCCGGGTCAACCTTGACCGGGTAGTTGATGTCGGCTGCATAGGCACTTTTCCCAATGCCGGCAGCAATAGTTCCAATTGTCGCAGCTTTCAAGAAAGTTCTTCTATCCATATTTCGATTTCCTCCTTCATGTAAGTTTCTTACAAGTATTACATCAAAGGGAGTGACTTGCAAGAAGGATGGTAAGAAATGAGAAAAAGATACTGTCTCGCAGCTGGATCGCAAACGGTTAGATAACTGTATAAATAACGACTGTCTCGTTTATAATTATGTTCTAAATCATGAGATTTGAAGAACTTGATATCCCGGAATCTGTGATGGCTGGAATTCGGGCTGCAGGCTTCATCGAATGTACGCCTGTCCAGGCAATGATGCTGCCGCAAGCCCTGCTAGGGAAGGACATCGCTGCGCAAGCCCAAACTGGAACAGGCAAGACAGCGGCGTTTCTTATAGCGGTTTTCTCGCGCATGATTGTCGGCAACAAGCGTTCGCGCGGCCCATCGCCTCGAGCATTGATCATTGCACCCACTAGAGAGCTTGTGGCTCAGATAAATGCAGAGGCAAGGATATTGTGCGGAACAACAGGTTTTCGCGTACTGCCGGTATTCGGAGGCATTGATTACAATAAGCAGCGCGAGGATCTGGCGCGAGGTGTTGATGTCCTGATCGGCACGCCGGGCCGCCTGATAGACTATCTCAAGCAAAGAGTATACAGCCTGAAGAAAACCGAGTTCCTGGTGATAGACGAGGCCGACCGGATGTTCGATATGGGCTTCATCTCTGACCTGAGGTTTCTGTTGAGGCGCATGTCACCGTATTCCGAGCGCCAATCGATGCTTTTCTCCGCGACCCTTTCCTTCAGAGTTATGGAGCTCTCGCACGAATTCATGAATATGCCCGAAAAGTTTGTGGTAACCCCTGAACAGATGACGGTGGAACTTGTCGAACAACAGATCTATCACGTTGGAAAAAGCGAGAAGTTCGGCCTGCTGCTCGGCTTGATCAGGAGAGAGCCTGAAGGCCGCTATCTTGTTTTCTGCAATATGAAGGTGACCGCCGAAAAGATAAAAAAGTTGCTTGATGCAAACGGAATCGCGAATGCTTCCATAACCGGAGATCTGCCACAGGAGCGCCGTCTCAAAGTGCTGGCCAATTTCAAGTGCGGCAAATTCCCAGTCCTTATCGCAACAGACGTAGCAAGCCGCGGGCTTCACATTGAAGGCGTAACGCATGTTATCAATTACGACTTGCCGCAGGACCCGGAGGACTATGTGCACCGTATCGGGCGAACTGGCCGGGCAGGAGCAGGAGGATTTGCCATTAGCCTGGCCTGCGAAGACTATGTTATGTCCCTGCCTGACATTGAGAAGTACATTAAACAGAAAATACCGGTAATGACACTTACGGATGAGATGATAGTAACCGACTACAAGAAAGCCGATGCATTATCTCGCAAACAGCTTACTGTCAAGAAGAATCATCATTCTTCAAATAGGGGCAATAAGCGAGGCCGCCGCGGAAAGCATGTCGGAACTTTTATCGCTGATAATAGCAGCCGTGCTGATTCAACGCCGGCAGCAACGAACATGGGCGGGAATCCAAGCAGGCGCAACAGGCGCAGAGCGAAGAAATCGATTCAGAACCCTGAAGGGACAGAAAATAAAAAGAGCGACGAGTGATTTTTTTATTCATCTCTGAATATACGCCGGGGGGGTGCATAATGCTGCAATCCAAGAATCCTGCAAAAACCGAAAACTGGAAGAAACTTACTGATCATTTCAAGCAGGTCAAAGGCCTGCACATGAAGGAGTTGTTCTCCAAAGACCCAGACAGATTTTCGAGATTCTCAACACGCTTTCAGGACATCCTCGTCGACTACTCCAAGAATCGGGTGACGGGTGAGACGATGCAGCTCCTCTTCGGACTCGCCGCCGAATGCAATCTTGCCGACGCAATCGAAAAGATGTTCAGCGGCGACAGGATCAATGAAACAGAAAAACGCGCTGTGCTGCATGTGGCGCTCAGGAACCGCGCCAATACGCCGATTTTAGTTGACGGCAAAGACGTAATGCCCGAAATCAATCACGTTCTCGGCAAGATGAAGGACTTTTCGGAGCGTCTTCATTCCGGCGACTGGACCGGTTACACATCGCAGAAGATAACGGATATCGTGAACATCGGCATAGGCGGCTCGGACCTCGGCCCGGTCATGGCAACCGAGTGCCTCAGACCGTATGCGAAAGAAGGGATGCGCGTCCATTTCGTATCAAACATAGACGGCACGCACATTTCCGAAACGCTAAAGGTGCTTCAGCCCGAAACAACGCTCTTCATGATTGCATCCAAGACCTTCACGACCCAAGAAACGATGACAAATGCATTCACTGCAAGGAAGTGGTTCCTCGAACATGTTGGGGATGAAAAGCATGTCGCGCGTCACTTTGTCGCAATCTCCACGAATATCGAAAAGGTGAAGGCCTTTGGCATCGATACCGAAAACATGTTCGAGTTCTGGGATTGGGTCGGAGGCCGGTATTCGATGTGGTCGGCCATAGGGCTATCGATTGCGTGCTACATAGGTTTCGACAATTTCAGCGATATGCTCCAGGGAGCTTCCGAAATGGACGCCCATTTCAGAACCGAACCCTTCGAGTGCAATATACCTGTGATACTCGCGCTCATCGGCATCTGGTATACAAACTTCTTCGGGGCGGAAACCGAGGTCATCCTGCCCTATGACCAGTACATGCACCGCTTCCCTGCGTATTTCCAGCAGGGCAACATGGAGAGCAACGGCAAGTCCGTGGACCGCTCCGGCCGGTCAGTCTCTTATCAGACCGGGCCGATTATCTGGGGTGAGCCGGGCACCAACGGACAGCACGCGTTCTATCAGCTCATCCACCAAGGAACTAGGATAGTACCGGCAGATTTTCTGGCCCCCGCGATAAGCCATAACCCGATCGGCGACCATCACGCGATACTTCTCTCGAACTTTTTTGCACAGACCGAGGCGCTGATGTGCGGCAAGGGGAAGGAAGAGGTGCTTGCGGATCTCTTCGAGGAAGGCAAGGGCAAGGAAGAGATCAAGCGCCTCTGGCCCTACCGCGCTTTCGAAGGAAACAGGCCGACCAACTCTATATTATTCAGGCAGCTTACGCCGTGCACTCTCGGCAGCCTCATTGCAATGTACGAGCACAAGATATTCACCCAGGGAGTGATTTGGAATATCTTCAGCTTCGACCAGTGGGGGGTCGAGCTCGGCAAGCAGCTGGCTAAAAACATTCTGCCTGAGCTGAAAAACGATCAGCCGGTGACATCTCACGATTCTTCTACAAACGGCCTGATCAATGCATATAAAGAGTTGACGAAGTCATAGGGTGATAGGCAGCGTTGTTAGCAGGTTAACCGATAAGCACCTTATGACTGAATTTGCTCGATTAGCGGGAGGATCATTATGAAGTTTTTGAGGCTCTTTGCAATCCTAATTATACCTGTGGTTCTATGGTGTGGTCCTCTGCATGCACGACAACTTGGTGACGTTGATGATGGTCGTTGGGTATA
>Ga0187785_10000002_pt1 | contig 128587 bp, 124 predicted proteins | sample 0815_BV2_4_20_MG_FD_132466 | JGI IMG/M metagenome (GOLD analysis project Ga0187785, IMG submission 132466) | Tropical peat soil microbial communities from peatlands in Department of Meta, Colombia - 0815_BV2_4_20_MG | ecosystem: Environmental > Terrestrial > Soil > Wetlands > Peat | place...
CCGCTCATCCTTTCTGGTTACTGTCCATCGACAGGCGCATGGCATCCTGACAATGCTTTCAGCTTTCAATACGACAGAGCGTATCTCCTCTATAGGAAGCACTTGGCCGAAGTGTTCTGCCCTGGCCTTTTCCTCCATTGCCCGGATTATCCCTGATGGAAGACGCCCCTTTTTTGCAAACAATGCTTCCAGTCGCCCCAGTGTTCTAAAACCTTCCTGCATCGTGGCTTCATGGAAATCTTCGATAAACTTCCGTCTCTTAATGTCGGAGAGAAGATCGTTGGCATAATTTGCGGCATTCTTATACCAGATTTTGCCGTCACCATGCTTCATGCAAAATTCACACATCTTTAATTTTATTGCGCCAGAACAAGGATGGTCAAGCTCTTCCGTATCCGGGGCGGCCTCCTGTATAATTACATTGCAATCGGTCCGGCTACATGCACGGACTGTTATTTCGCCGGACTCAATTTTATCAAACTGACCTATTGCGGAGGAGACATGGCCGACCTGAAAAAGATGTATAAGACAATCATGGACGACGATTTCCCTGATCAGATAACAATCAGCTTTGGAGGGCAGGCGCTTCTTTATCGTAAAAGGGCATGGAAGATAGCCGATGATAAAACCGGCGAGCTTATAGAAAAAGGACTGCGTTACGGAGAGAACCCTGACCAGCAGGCAGCCCTTTATGAGCTTACTAACGGCAATCTTACTCTCGGCCGCTGTAAATTCATAGAACCGGGAAACGGCCTGGTCAGCCGCATCACGGAGGAAGACATGCTCCAGGCGGGCAAACATCCTGGCAAGACGAACCTTACGGATCTGGACAACGCCCTCAATATCCTCAAATTCCTTGGGGATCGCCCTGCCGCCGCCATCATGAAGCACAACAACCCCTGCGGAGTGGCATACGGTAAGAATGTTGCTGATGCCTACGAAAAGGCAAATATGGCTGATCGCATCGCAGCATTCGGAGGATGCCTTGTCGTGAACCGCCCTATGGACAAGACCGCTGCCGAGATGGTGAACGCGAATTATCTCGAAGTTGTCGGCGCACCTGCATACGAAGACGGAGTGTTTGAGATACTCGCCAAAAGAAAGAACCTGCGCATCGTTCGCATCGATGCTATCGCGAAACTCGAAAAATACCGCTCGACAAGATTTGTGGATTTCAAATCGCTTATAGACGGCGGCTTTATTGTGCAGCAGTCTCCTGTCAACCGTATCAGAAGCAGGGCTGATTTTCTGCCGGCCAAAACCGTTTACAAAGGCAAGGAATATTCAATCGCCAGACAACCTACCGATGCGGAGTTCGATGACATGCTCTTCGGCTGGAATGTTGAGCAGGGCATCACTTCGAATTCCGTAATCTATGTGAAGGATGGCGTGACCGCAGGCATAGGCACCGGCGAGCAGGACCGCGTAGGAGTGGCTGAAATAGCAGTTTTCAAGGCTTACACGAAATATGCCGATGCGCTTTGTTTTAAAAAATATGGAGTGCCCTATAAAACGTTTGAGCTAGAAGCAGCCCAAGGCAAGCGCGATATAGCAGCGCTGAAAGAAATCGACCAGCAGACAAAGAAAGACAAAGGCGGCTTGATCGGCTCTACAATGGTATCCGATGCCTTCTTCCCGTTCCGTGATGGCGTGGATGTCGGAATCAAAGAAGGCGTACGAGCTATAGTGAATCCTGGCGGCTCGGAGCGCGATTTCGAATCAATAGAAGCCTGCAACGAGGCAAATCCGCAGGTAACAATGGTATACACCGGCCAGAGGGCGTTCAGGCACTGATAATTACGGGCTACGGAGAATAGTATTTCTTTTTCTTCGGCAAGTATTCCTGCTCTACATGTCCGCCATAGGCGTGTGGATATTTATACCCCCCGCCATGTCCGAGTTTCTTGGCGCCTGAGTAGCTGCTGTCTTTAAGATGATCCGGCACCGCCATTGTCTCTTCGCTTTTCACATCCTCAAGCGCAGCTTCGATCGCCCTGTAAGCCGCATTGCTCTTGGGCGCAAGGGATACGTACAATGCGGCTTGGGCTAGAGGAATCCTCGCCTCAGGCATTCCTATGAATTCCACCGCTCGAAGCGCTGAAACGGCAACTATCAGCGCCATCGGATCGGCATTTCCGACATCCTCAGACGCACATATCACTATCCTGCGGGCGATAAACCTGGGGTCTTCGCCTGCATAAACCATCTTTGCGAGATAATAAACAGTTGCATCGGGATCAGAACCGCGCATGCTCTTGATAAAAGCAGAAATTGTGTCATAATGCTGATCACCTTTTTTATCGTAGACCACCGCCTTCTTCTGGATCGATTCTTCTGCAACTTGAAGATTTATGGTTACAATTCCATTTGCATCGGGCTCCGTCGTAAGTGCTGCTATTTCCAGAGCTGAAAGTGCTCTGCGTCCGTCGCCATCCGACATCTTCGCCAGATGAGCCAAAGCATCCTCATCTGCTACGATATTCATCGTTCCAAGACCTCGCTCAGGATCAGAAAGAGCACGTTTCATAATGTCACGTATATTCTCGCTCGACAGAGGTTTCAGTTCGAAGACCTGGCTCCTGGAAAGAAGGGCTGAATTGACGTAGAAAAATGGATTTTCAACTGTTGCAGCTACTAATATTATATTCCCTTCTTCAACATCTGGCAGCAACGCATCCTGTTGAAGTTTATTAAATCGGTGTATTTCATCAAGAAATAAAATTGTGCCTAATCTCCGAGCTTTTCTTGACTTCGCTGTCTGAATGACTTTACGCAGCTCCTCAAGGCCGGCAGTAGCCGCATTCAGCCATTCAAAGCGGGATTTGGTCCGGGCAGCAATAATCCTGGCGAGTGCTGTTTTGCCGGTGCCTGGCGGCCCATAGAGAATTACAGAGCTAATGCGATCGGCCTCGATCGCTCGCCTAAGTAATTTCCCATGACCTATGACGTGGTCCTGACCTGCGTATTCATCAAGTGTACGCGGCGCCATGCGATAAGCAAGAGGTTCCGGTTTCGAATGCCCTACTTCCTGAGGAACATCGGAGCCGGTATCGAATAGGTCCATCGTCAGACCTTTCCAAGCATTTTTATAAAAACCTTAAGCAGATCCGGGTCGTAATTACCCGTCTCTTTGGAAATATTGGCGAGCGCATAAAAGGGAGTAAAAGCCGGCTTGTATGGTCTCGCAGTCGTCAAAGCATCATAACAATCAGCAATAGCGGCGATCCGTCCGAAAAGCGCGATGTCCTTTTCGGAAAGCCTGGCAGGGTATCCTCGCCCGCTTATCTTCTCGTGATGCTGAGTAACTGCAGTCAGCGATTCCGCAGGAATTCGCCGGTTATTCTTCAGAAGCTTTTCACCCTCGTAGACATGGCTTTGCATTATCAGAAATTCTCGATCGTCCAACTTGCCTTGCTTATTTAATATCCCAGCAGGCACTGCGCTCTTCCCGATGTCGTGGAGCAGCGCTCCAATGCCGAGCTTTTCTATTTCATCTCTTTTCATATCGACAGCAACCCCAAGGCCGATAGACAGGACAGCGACATTAACTGAATGAGTATAAGTGTAATAATCAAAGCATCGGAGAGACAGAAGATCATGTATCGTATCTTTATTTGCTGTAATTGAATCGATCATATTGTTTACTGCATTTTGGGCGTCTTTCACGTGGGCGCCGCTTCTCGGATCTTCAAGCAGGCCCTTAATGATTATTTTTGAATTCTCCTTTATTGCAAAAGCCCTCAGACGTTCAATATCCGTACCTTTAATGCTGTCCGACTTCAGAATGGAGTTAAGATATTCGTTATAAAGGGGAAGGTCTGATGCCTGTATCATCACATCGCCTGGAATGGAGGCGACTTTGTCGTCGATAACCGCAGGCAGATCCTTGCTTGCGTGAAGAACAAGCGAATACGCATAATTCTTCATGGTGAAGACGCAGAACGGCACTGAAGTTCCTGAAAGCAGCATGCCCTTTTCAATCTGATGATAGTGCTCTTTACGGAATGTATAGTCTTTGAACGCCTTCTGGCTGTCAAGCACTGATGCACCATCATCCATGCCACGAGCCATATATGCATCGAGCGATGCCTTATCCTCGTCAACTATGTAAAGCTCATTAATCCCACGATCTACCAAGAACTCCTGGCTAAGTTTTGTATATTCGGCGCCGGACCTGAAAATTGTCCTGAATATACCCCCCTCCTTCATAAGGACATCAAAAGGCAATCTAGTCCCTATAATAAGCTTGTTGGAAGCAAAGGGAATATATCCTCGTCTGTCTATGGTCCTATATTTTGTCGTCATGCGCCCTAATCCGGTATAAAACAAACCTGAGATGATTCTGCTGATTAGTCCATCGTCTTTAAATTAATTATGATTGAATAATTGTGATTTTGCAAGATTTCCAGTATATTTACATAAATGTGTTGACGGTTGTAACACATTAAACTACTTCCTTTTTTCCACGATAATATACATTATCGCAACTTGATTAAAGACCCTATAATTCTTATAATGAGAAATGTCGACTTCTTGTCTTTTGCTCGCCTCAGATGCTCGGAATTCCGGGCAAGTTATTGTTTCCGGAAGGCTGGTCATCCTATGGATCTAATAGCTGTATTGGGACTGATCGTAGGGGCCGCGGCCATAATCATAGGCAATGTAATCGAAGGCGGCACAACATCCCATTTGGTTCAAGCTGCTGCAGCTTTTATTGTTCTGGGTGGCACATTGGGCGCTACGATGCTCAGTTATCCTCTCAAGGATCTTCTTAAAGCTGTCTCATCGCTGAAAATGGTATTCTCGAAGAAGGATTTCAACCCGAACCATATCATAGAGGATTCAGTCAATATTTTAGTCCAGGCCAGGCGTATGGGTCTCATTGCGTTACAGCCGCAGATCATGGAAATTCAGAACGCTTTTCTAAAAAAGGGCCTTAACCTTGTGGTAGACGGGATGCCGCCAAAAATGATACGTGACATTCTCGAACAGGAAATCTCTACTTTCGAGACCGCAATGAGACGGTCAGCAAAGGTCTTTGAAACCGCTGGAGGCTATGCTCCTACAATTGGGATACTAGGGGCTGTTCTCGGGCTTATCCAGGTAATGAACAATGTAGCTGATCCTTCTAAAATAGGATCGGGAATATCGGTAGCGTTCGTAGCGACAATCTATGGCGTAGGTTCCGCCAACCTCGTCCTCCTTCCAATAGCCAAAAGAATAATTAGCAGAATGAATGAAGATATATATATGATGGATCTGATAGTCGAAGGTGTGCTCGGGGTGGAAAGCGGTGTTAATCCGTATTTTCTAAGAGCCAAACTGAACGCATTTCTTGAAGACCTCCCGATCAGCAACGCATGAGAAAGCGAAAGCGACTTGAAGACGATCACGACCATCTTGACAGATGGTTGATATCGTATTCAGATTTTCTGACTCTGATGTTCACTTTTTTTGCAGCGCTCTATGCATTGTCGACTGTAGACAAAGAGAAGGTCGGACAGTTTTCGACATCTCTCCGGCAGGCTTTCAATGTTATCGAAAAACCGGTTGCCGGGGTTGAAGATGGCAAAAAGCCGATTCTGGATGAAATTCGAAAAAGTCTCGGCAACATCGAGGGCGTTTCAGTAAAAAGTGATCCGCGCGGTTTGGTCGTAACGCTTTCAAACGATACGGCATTCTCATCCGGCTCCGCAGAGATCAATGAAAAGATTGCAACTGCTCTGTCATCTTTAGCCGGAATACTTAATAAGAATCCCGGCCGCATTGTCATCGAAGGCCACACAGACGATGTGCCGGCATCAGGCCCTAAATACAAATCCAATTGGGAGCTTTCAACAGCCAGGGCTTCAAGCGTTTTATCATCCCTGATCGGACAGGGCATTGATCCTAACAGGTTTATAGTTGCCGGATATGGCGAGTACAGGCCGCTTGTTTCCAATTCCACTGAAGACGGTCGTGCCAAGAACCGCAGAGTCGAGATAGTATTTGCCCCTTCCTCATTGAGATAGAAAGGATTATGCGAATTTATCACGATGATGAAGTGTTATAATAGAAAGGAGCGCTATGACTGATTACAGCGAAAAGAATCTGCGGGAATTCTCCCGTGTTGATGTGGTGATCCCCTTTGAAGTGCGTCTGGTCCAGCCTGATGAAAAAAATAACATCAGATCAATTTTCGTGGGCGAAACAAGATTGCCTAATTTCCCGACCCCGCCAGATGTTGAGGATATCATCCTTGCTGAATGGCTGAAAATGCTTAACTCGAAACTGGACGCAGTGCTTGCTGCACTCTCATCACGCGAAGACAAGGCTCAGTTGATGCCTCAGAAAAAAATAAACGTCAGCGGCGGCGGACTCTGCTTTGACTCAAGTGATGAATATAAAGTCGGCGATCTCTTGGAAATGAAAATCATGCTGCCTTCGCTTCCGTCAAACCTGTTGTATGTCTATGGAGAAGTCGTAAACGTGCGGGCTGCCGCCGATTACTATCATACTGCTGTAAAGTTTGTGGCCATTGACGACGAAATAAGAGATGAGATCGTAAAACTGGTGTTTAAAACACAGCGGAACATATTACGTAGAAAACGGGGGTAAGTTTTTAAGACACTATGTTTGTAATAATAGGGTCAATAATAGTTCTCCTCAGCGTCATCGGCGGCTACCTGATGGAGCATGGCAATCTCTCGGTATTGGTCCAGCCTGCTGAACTCGTTATTATAGGTGGTGCGGCTGTCGGTTCCCTGATAATTGCATCTCCGCTCAAAGTTATAAAAGATATCATGAAAAGCATCATCCGTGCTCTCACCAACAAAGGCTATTCAAAGGCAGATTATTTGGACGCTCTTGTCATGCTCAATGAAATCTTCTCCAAAATAAGGAAAGAAGGGTTGGTATCAATTGAGGCAGATGTTGACAGTCCGGAAGAAAGTAAGATATTCGGCTCTCATCCGAAGTTTTTGAAAAATCACCATGCTGTTAACCTGGTAACAGACACTCTCCGCACCGTCATGACGACCAGCATCTCATCATATGAACTCGAAACCATGCTTGACAACGAACTGGATACGCACCATGAAGAAGGAATGGCGCCGTCCAAGAGTCTCGCCAATGTAGCTGATTCGCTGCCGGGTCTTGGTATCGTTGCCGCTGTCCTCGGCGTTGTGCTTACTATGGGGAAAATGAAAGAGCCGCCGGAAGTCCTCGGCCATAGTATCGGGGCCGCTCTAGTAGGAACATTTCTTGGAATACTGCTTTCATACGGATTCTCTGCGCCCCTTTCCAGAAACCTTGAAACAATCGTCAACGAAGACAAAGAATATCTGACAGTTCTGAAAGTGGGCCTTGTTTCGTTCATCGGAGGCGCAGCTCCTCAGATTGCCGTGGAATTTGCCAGACGCGCAATTCCGGGCCATTGCAAACCTGCATTCGTCGAAGTTGAGGAAACGTTGCGCGCTATGAAGAAATAGCCGGACGCTAAGTTTTAAATGGCCGATAAGTCTAAAACAATAATCATCAGAAAGGTTAAGAAGAGCCACGGCGGACATCATGGCGGCAGTTGGAAGGTAGCCTATGCCGATTTCGTGACCGCTATGATGGCTTTTTTTCTTCTGCTGTGGCTTATCTCGATGGTAACACCTGAAAAGAGAGCCGTACTGGCTGACTATTTCCGTAATTTTAATGTCTTCCAGCAAGGTGGGCGTTCTTTTATGGAACAGTCTTCCAGTATCAAGAGCGAGGTCAAGACATCCACAGCCGAAGTCGTCACCGGAGAAATGAGTGTTGAAGACGTCAAGGACAAGTTGAAAGCCGCAATAGAGGAGCAATTGAAAAGCCTTAAGGACCAGGTTATTCTTGATATAGTCGATGGCGGTGTGCGGATTCAGCTGGTCGATCTTGAAGGGAGACCAATGTTTCCATCCGGCAGTGCCGAACCGAATGAGAAATGTCGTCAGATTATAAAAGTAGTTTCGGAAAACATCAAGGATTATCAGGGCAGGATTGCAGTTGAAGGACACACAGATGCATCACCTTTCAAGAAGTCCGGAGAAACCAACTGGGAACTTTCCACTGCAAGAGCATCGTCGGCCAGAAAGGAGCTCGAGCGCGACGGAATTGACCCTAACAGAGTCGCCAGAGTAGTTGGCTATGCCGATACGGAGCCATTGATAAAAGAAGATCCTTCTGACTTGAGAAACCGCAGGATTAGCATTATCCTGCTTTCTGCGCGACCGAAGCCCGCAGCTCAGACCGCGAATTCTCAGTCTGCGGCCGGACCTTCGGAGAAAGCAGATATTCCTCAACCGACTATAGTCCCTCCTGCGGCTGAACCAAAACCGCAGCAACCTGCAGTTGTTGAGCCATCTGTAGCTAAGACGAACCAGCAGCAGGATGCACACACAAGCATGACTGACAAAGACAGGAAAAAAATCATCGATACCGGGATAAAACCGGATAAACCTATAGATGTGCGCCCTTCAATCTTCCCGGGACTCGACCGATAACGAAAGTCAAATTAAGCCTAACCGTTTGAAAATCTTTGTGTGATTCCGCGTATAATTCAAAGTGAAGATACGTATAGTCATATCATTTTTATATTCTTATAATTAATTCAAATCAATTTTGACCCCGTTTCTCTTGACTTTTTGCCTGCTGAGCCAGCATTATAAGCACAGTTTGCGCGCTACTGGGAGACAATGAATATGCAAATACCAGGTTCATACGTCCCATACGAGTATTTGCCGATCATGATCATCATGATAATTTCTATTTTGTTTTCAGTAGTTGTTCTTCTTGTCGGCAGTATCTTTCGTTTAAAGAAGCCTTATAAAGAAAAACTGTACATCTACGAATCCGGTAATCCTCCTGTAGGCGAAACAAGGGAGCGGTTCAGCATCAAGTTCTATATCATCGCAATGCTGTTCGTGGTATTCGACGTTGAAGCAGTATTCCTCTATCCATGGGCGCTTGTGTTCGACAATATCGGTCTGTACGCATTGGTGGAAATGTTGCTCTTTATCGTCGTTCTATTAATTGGTTACGTTTACGCTTGGAAAAAGGAAGCCTTCAAATGGTAACGGAGGGAAAAACCAAGTGATAATTGATGGCACTACATCCCTCGTTGAAGTCGAGGATGGCATAAAAATCATTCCCGGCGCCAATACTATTGTAGCGGCTCTCGATAAAGTTGTTAACTGGGGCAGACGTTCTTCTATATGGCCGATGACTTTTGGCCTTGCTTGCTGTGCAATCGAAATGATGGCAACAGGTGCATCTCATTATGACCTTGACCGCTTCGGTGTAGTATTCAGAGGGTCTCCTCGGCAATCGGATGCCATTATCATAGCCGGCACATTGACAAAAAAGATGGCTCCGGTAGTCAGAACCGTTTATGACCAGATGCCGGCGCCCAGATACGTCATAGCAATGGGCAGCTGCGCATGCAGCGGCGGCATCTACAACACATACAGCACAGTTCAGGGTGTAGACACTATACTCCCTGTCGATGTCTATATACCTGGATGTCCGCCGAGACCGGAGGCTTTGCTGGAGGGTCTTATCAAACTGCAAGAGCTGATTGATAAGGAACATTTTAAATGGAGCAGATGGAGATAATTTGACACCTGTTGAAATCTCAGAATTGCTCAAGTCCAAATTTCAGTCCGCTATACTGGCAACAGTTGAATTCGGCGGTCAGGTATCTGTGACGATCAATAAGGCCAAGCTTCTGGATATAATGAAATTCTTGAAGAATTCGCCGGAGCTTAACTTTGACTACCTTGTAGACCTATGCGGAGTGGATTACCTGGGCAGAAAAAATGACAGGTTTGAGGTGGTTTATAATCTCCGTTCAATGAATCACAATCACTTCATTCGCGTAAAGGCCGTGGTGCCTGAGAATGATTCTACAATATCGAGCGTAGTAGACATTTGGGCTGGTGCGAACTGGCATGAGCGTGAATGCTTCGACATGTTCGGCATATCCTTCATGGGACATCCGGATCTTCGCAGAGTGTTAATGCCGGAAGATTGGGAAGGTTATCCGCTTCGAAAAGATTATCCTCTTAAAAGTGACCTTGGCGAGCATGAATGGAAAGGATATAAAGAGGTAGTCGAAACAGCAGAGCGGAACAAGCAATACGAGGTTCGCTGAGAGATGCTTAAGAAAAAAGAGCTTTCGATCAACATGGGGCCGCAGCATCCCGCGACCCACGGCGTTTTGAGGCTGGTGCTCGATCTCGATGGAGAGACTGTAGTTAAATGCACGCCGCATGTAGGCTATCTGCACCGTGGAACCGAGAAGCTTAGTGAAAACCGAACCTACCCAATGGCCCTGCCCCTTACGGACAGGCTGGATTATGTGTCCAGCATGTGCAACAATATTGGCTATTGCGTAGCTGTTGAAAGGCTTTTAGGTATTGAAGCGCCGTCTAGAGCTAAATACATTAGAACCATTATGGCTGAATTGACTCGGATAGCCAACCATATTGTGTGGATTGCAACACATGCGCTTGATATAGGAGCAATGACAGTTTTTCTCTATGGAATGCGAGATAGGGAATGGATACTTGATCTTTACGAAATGGTCTGCGGTGCACGTCTGACGGTAACTTATCCGCGCATCGGAGGCGTTAGGTGCGATGTTGATAATGAGTTCATTGACAGCTGTTACAAATTCGCCGAGGATTTTCCAAAACGCATTCTCGAATATGAAACTCTTATAGACCAAAACAGAATTTGGCTCCAACGTACAGTCGGCATCGGCGTTATTTCCGCTGAAGACGCCATAAACTGGGGATTGACCGGCCCAACTCTTAGAGGTTCGGGCGTAGCATATGACGTAAGGAAGGCCGTGCCGTATGATGCGTATGATCAAATAGATTTCGATGTGCCGGTTGGAAAAAACTGCGATGTGTATGACCGATATCGATGCAGGATGGACGAATTGCGGCAATCAGTCAGAATAATTAAACAATGCCTTGATAAAATGCCTGACGGGCTCGTATTGTCTACAGACGCACCTGGATATGATATTCTTCCCGGCAAACCGCGCGTGATGCCTGGACATCCCATGGGTGAAATAATGCCTGGAGAAGAAGAGGATCCCAAGAAAGAACCTTTTGATGAACTCTATTCGGCAATTGAAGTGCCTAAGGGAGAACTAGGTTTTTATTTTATCAATGATGGCACAGCTAAGCCTTACAGGATGCATATAAGAGCGCCTTCTTTTGTGCACGCTTCAGTTCTGCCGAAGTTGAGCGAAGGATCTCTGGTGGCAGATGTCATCGCCAATATTGGAACCATAGATATCGTTTTAGGAGAATGCGACAGGTAATGGGGATGGTGCATAATGGATTTTAGCTCAGCATACCAAATCACTGGGTCCGGTCTTGCTGACTTTGTCGTGCGAATGATTCTCTTGCTTATAAAGATCGCAGTAGTTATTGTTATCGCAATGTTACACGTTGCTTATTCTACATGGTTTGAAAGAAAGATTATAGGTCACATGCAGATCCGACTTGGACCGATGAGAGTTGGTCCGCACGGCTTGCTGCAACCATTTGCCGATTTTATAAAGCTTTTCTTCAAAGAAGACATCATACCAAGTGCAGGTGATCGCCTCGTCTTTCAGGCGGCGCCCATGATCGCCCTTTTTGCTACAGTCAGCGCTCTGGCGGTTATTCCCTTTTTTGACGATTTTGTTATTGCTAATGTAAATGTCGGCCTGCTGTACCTTTTCGCAATGTCATCTCTAAGCGCTTACGGCATCATACTCGCCGGCTGGTCGTCCAATTCAAAATATGCATTCCTGGGGGGCCTTAGATCATCGGCACAGGTCATAAGCTATGAAATAGCGCTGGCGTTAAGCCTGGTCGGCATAATGATGCTGTCGGGTTCGCTCAATCTGGTCGATATAGTGGAGGCACAGCAGAAGCACTGGTATGGAATGTTCGTCGTAATCCAATTTCCGGCATACATACTATTTCTTATATGCGCCTTTGCGGAGACTAACAGGACGCCTTTCGACTTACCTGAGGCCGAAAGCGAGCTTGTTGCAGGATATTTTGTCGAATATAGCGGCATGAGATTCGCTCTATTCTTCCTTGGCGAATATATTGCAATGATCATCATGTCCTGCATTGCCGTCACATGTTTTCTTGGGGGCTGGACCTTGCCTCCTATAGTTATACAGGCATTACCGTTTCTTGCATTCGTTCCAGGCATTGTCTGGTTTCTACTCAAGGTATACTGCCATCTGTTCTTGTATTACTGGGTCCGTGCCACAGTGCCTAGATTCAGATATGACCATCTGATGAGCTTGGGTTGGAAGGTGCTGATCCCGGTCTCCCTGGCGAATATAGTAATAACAGCTATTGTGAAATACGCATTTTAGAGGATCCACTGTTGACTATTAAGAAGTTCATTAATACCGTCCTGTTCGTTGAGATACTCAAGGGTATGGCTTTGACCTTTAAAATGATGCTGTCTAAACCTGTAACTATTCAGTATCCCGACGAGAAAAGGAAAATATATCCTGGTTTCAGGGGAATGCACGCTTTTGTTCGAGATCCTAAAACAGGCAGGCAGAAATGCATCATGTGCATGAAATGCGTAAACATCTGTCCTTCACAATGCATTACGCTAAAGAAAGGCAGGGATGAAAACAACAAGCCCTTCTTGGAACAATACGATATTGAAGCCTTGCGTTGCATTTATTGCGGCTATTGTGTTGAAGTATGCCCGGTTTGCGCACTGGTGCTAACTGAACGTTATGAATACAGCGCTTATTCAAAACAAGATATTTATTTCGACAAAAACCGGCTGTTGAAAAACTGGGATGATTATGCTGCCACACTCAGCGGCGACACGTATTGGAACAAATTCTGGCGGCCGGATGGTATAGATTCATCGAAAATGCCTAAATCCAAACGCGAACAGGCACCAGTTTCTTTGAAGCCGGTTCTTGCTTCACCTTATGTACCTGCGAGTGATAAATCAACCGCTGCCAAAGTTGCCGCGCCCGATGCTGACATTCAAGAATCAAAAGAAGCGAAGAAGGAGGCCGAATAGTGCTGCCGGTGATTTTTTTCATATATTTCGCCATCGCAACGACCACCTTATCAATACTCGTGGTGACAAGAAAAAACCCTATTCACAGCGTACTGTTCATGCTGGCTCTCTTCTTCCATATCGCAGCCCTTTATCTCTTTCTCAATGCTGAATTTCTTGCTGCAGTACAGGTTATCTTGTATGCTGGAGCTATCCTCGTGCTCTTTTTGTTTGTTATAACAATGCTAAATCTGAAGATGGAAGTATTTACTGAGCCTTTTATCGGCGCATGGCCCCTGAGTGTTTCCATCGGGGTGTCTATACTGCTCCTCATTTTTCTTGCTATAAGGGACTTCCTGAAGGGTCCGCTTGGACCTTACACCATAGATGTCATCAAACAAGAGACCAACACTAAGATAGTTGGAAAGGTTTTATATACCGAATATCTGTTTCCTTTTGAGATAGCTTCGATCATTCTCTTGATTGCGATTGTGGGGGCCATGGTGCTCGCCAAAAAGAAGAATTAAGGATGGTAATCGATGGTTCCTCTTGAGTGGTATATAGGGTTAAGCACGATTATCTTCATGGTCGGAGCCATAGGATTCATGATCAGGAGAAATCTTATAATAATGCTGGTTTGTGTTGAACTTATGCTTAACGCTGTCAATATCAGCTTAGTGGCATTCAGCCACTACCTGCAGGATCTTAGAGGTCAGGTGTTCGTTTTTTTCATAATAACTGTAGCTGCTGCTGAGGCTGCCATCGGCCTTGCCATTCTTGTCACACTGGTCAGAAACAAGGGTGCAGTGCATACGGATGAGATCACTGATATGAAAGGATGAGTCCGGCAAATGGATAAATATACTCTCATACCGTTACTTCCGCTGACCGCATTTATTATAAACATCCTTATAGGAAAACAGGTATTCAAAGACCGCGCGCACTGGGTAGCCACGCTGGCGGTGTTCGGATCATTTCTCATTGCTGTTATCACTTTTTTTGAGGTGGTCAATGGCAAGAATCTAAATTATGATGCTTATACGTGGGTAATATCGGGATCATTTAAAGTTAGCATTGGCTTTCTAATCGACCCTCTTACTGCCATCATGCTTATTGTAGTAACGACTGTGAGCCTGCTGGTGCACATCTATTCATCCGGATACATGCACGGCGATCCTGGCTACTATAGGTTTTTTTCATACCTAAGTCTTTTTACGTTTTCGATGCTCATGCTCGTCATGGGTAACAACCTTCTGCAGCTTTATTTCGGATGGGAGGCTGTCGGTCTCTGTTCCTATTTCCTTATTGGCTTCTGGTATGAGAAAAAGAGCGCTGCTGACGCAGGGAAAAAGGCTTTCATAGTGAACCGCTTTGGAGATTTTGGTTTCGGACTTGGCGTGATAATGATTTTTCTCAATATCGGCTCTATTCAATACGCCGATATTTTCTCAAAGTTAGGATCGCTGCAAGGACAGACAATTAGCCTGCTCGGATATAATGTCGATCTGATAACGTTGTTAGCCTTGCTGCTTTTCTGCGGCGCTGTTGGAAAATCGGCTCAGATTCCGCTTCATGTCTGGCTTCCTGATGCAATGGAAGGCCCTACCCCTGTCAGCGCGCTGATACACGCTGCAACTATGGTGACGGCCGGTGTATTTATGGTTGCACGCTTTAACCCTCTTTTCAATTTATCTGAGACTGCGATGTCGGTCGTGGCAATTACAGGAGCGGTAACAAGCCTATTCGCTGCGACTATCGCGCTGGTTCAAAATGATATAAAAAGAATTATAGCCTACTCTACTTGCAGCCAGCTTGGATATATGTTTTTGGCATGTGGCGTTGGGGCTTATGGCGCAGGTATTTTTCATTTGTACACACATGCCTTTTTCAAAGCACTTCTTTTCCTGGGTGCAGGCAGTGTAATGCACGCTATGTCCGGGGAGCTGGATATACAGAAGATGGGCGGCCTCAGAAAACATATGCCTATCACTTTCTGGACATTCTTTCTTGCATCTCTCAGCATTGCCGGAATCCCCGGGCTGGCAGGCTTCTTCAGCAAGGATGAAATTCTTTGGCTGGCATACAACGGCGGGCCCATCGGAAGAGTAGTCTGGATCATCGGTACAATAGTAGCGGGCATAACTGCATTTTATAGCTTTAGAATTATATGGCTCGCTTTTTTCGGGACATTCAGAGGTGGCCATGAACTTGAGCATCATTTGCATGAATCTCCATCATCAATGACCATACCTCTTGTAATACTCGGTGTTGGAGCAATTTCCGCCGGATGGATAGGCATATCTCCTCTCCTTGGAGGTAACAACTGGATCGCACATTTCTTTCAGCCTGTTTTAGGCCATCCGCATATACACGGGTCTCATTCGGAAGAATGGTTAGTGATGGGAGTATCAGTCTCTGTGGCCGGCGCCGGAATCCTTATATCCATGCTCTTTTACTTATGGATGCCTGATATACCTAGAAAGCTGTCAGTCAAATTCAGCATGATTCACAAAGTGCTTTGGAACAAATATTATGTCGATGAGCTTTATGATTTCATCATAGTGAGACCCGTCAAGTGGACTGCAACGAACATTTTAGTGGCAGTCACCGACGGCAAAATAATAGAAGGCATAGTAAATGGGATACCAAACAAGATAGCGGCTTTCGGCGAACAAATCAGGAAGGTGCAGAGTGGAAATCTGCAGCACTATGCAATAGTCATGTGCGTCGGATTCTTTGCGATCCTTACTCTGATCATGATTATATTTACGAAATAGTTTTTTGGATACCGACAATTCGGTTCCTTACAGGAGGATTTGAATGGGGCATGATAGCCACCCCGTAAACATTGAGACACCCAAATCAAACTATCCTATGCTAAGGACAGTTGCTATGGTTCCGATGTTCGCGCTTCTTGTTTTCTTCGGCGCTGAAATAACGAAAGACCTTCCATATCCTGTTCTTTCAACCATTATATTTTTCCCGATACTCGGTGCAATCATAGTGCTTTTGATGAGGCGATCAAATGAAAAGCAGATCAAATGGACAGCGCTAATCGTTAGTCTGATAACATTCCTGTTGGCGCTTCCGTTATATACGAATTTTAATAAGTCTACTGCCGCAATGCAATTCGTGGAGCGTTCGACCTGGATCAGAAGCTGGTCTATAGAATACTTCATCGGGGTAGATGGCATCAGCGTGCTTTTCGTCTTGCTCTCAGCGCTGCTTACCATTCTGTGCGTCACAGTATCGTGGACCAGTATTACGGACAGGACAAAAGAGTTTTATGCTTCACTGCTTCTTATAGAAGGCTCTATGATCGGTGTTTTTTGCAGCCTTGACATGTTCCTGTTCTATATTTTCTGGGAAGCCATGCTTATCCCGATGTATCTCCTGATCGGCGTATGGGGAGGACCGAATAGGGTATATGCTGCTATCAAGTTCTTTCTATTCACTCTCGTGGGAAGTGTTCTAATGCTCGTCGGAGTCATCGTGCTTTATTTTAATACAGACAGATCGTTCGACATGCTTCGCATGATGAATACCAATTATCCGTTCGATTTGCAGATGATTCTTTTCTGGGCTTTCTTTGCCGCATTTGCGGTGAAAGTTCCAATGTTTCCAGTCCACACATGGCTTCCAGATGCTCATACAGAAGCGCCGGCAGCGGGCAGCGTAATACTTGCGGGCATATTAATTAAAATGGGAGCATACGGATTCCTTCGGTTCAACATGCCGATGCTTCCTGAGGCGTCAAAAGCCCTTGCTCCTACAATGATGGTGTTGTCTGTAATCGCTATTATCTATGGCGCGGTAATCTGCCTCGGACAGACAGATCTTAAGCGTTTGATAGCATACAGCTCGGTGAGTCACATGGGATTTGTGACGCTTGGTCTTTTTGCACTCAACATGCAAGGCTTGCAGGGCGGCATTCTTCAGATGCTGAATCATGGGATAGTAACCGGCGCACTCTTCCTTCTAGTCGGAATTGTTTATGAAAGAACGCATACTAGGCTTATAGCTGATTATGGAGGAGCCGCGACGGTCCTGCCGGTTTATTCAACGCTCTTCATGATTTTTACGCTTGCCGCAATCGGCTTACCGGGAACCAATGGATTCATAGGGGAATTTCTTATACTAGTAGGGGGTTTTACGGCATCCAAGACTCTTGGAATTTTAGCGGCTACAGGTGTCATTATCGGCGCTGCCTATATGCTCTGGCTTTACCAAAATGTATTTTTTGTAAAGACTAATCCTGCCCTTCTGGAACATGATTTGAAAGATATGGGAATGAGAGAGATGATGACCTTGATCCCGCTGGTAATTCTTGTCTTTTGGATCGGCATATATCCGAATACGTTTCTTAGCTTCATGGATGCCTCTGTGCAAGGACTTCTGGATAGGATCAATAGCGCCGGACAAGCGAATGTTACTGCGCAGATCGTCGAGGTATTGAAATGAACATACCCTTCCCAGACGTTACACCTGTTATTCCGGAAATAATCATGGCCACTGTCGCCAGTTTGCTTCTATTGGCTGAATTAGTCTTTGCCAATAAGAAACCTCTAGGTTATACCGGCGTGGTTGTTTCAGCAATAGTGATCTATTTGTTGCCACTTTGCAAGGGTGAGGCCTTCGGCGGCATGTTCATCAGTGACGATTTTAGCGTCTATTTCAAGATGATCTTCTTGATTAGTTTGATACTTACAATTCTTATTTCGCTTAAATACCTTCAAATAGAGCACGCAGACTTCGGTGAGTATTACAGCCTGCTGCTCTTCTCCACGACTGGAATGATGATCATGGCCTCCGCAAGAGATTTTATCCTGGTTTTTCTGGGCATTGAACTCATGTCCCTTAGCCTGTACATTCTTTGCGGAGTCAAAAAACATGATCCCCGCTCATCTGAAGCGGCTATGAAATATTTTCTGCTGGGTGCATTTTCATCGGCATTGCTTCTATATGGTATTTCTATGGTATACGGCCTCACAACGACTACCGACATTTATGGCATTGCGTCATATCTGAGGCAAACGCCTCCAACCTTACCACTGATGCTCAGCATGATATTGATTATCGTTGCATTTTCATTCAAGATTTCAGCTGTGCCGTTCCATATGTGGGCGCCTGACGTATATGAAGGGGCTCCGACTTCAGTGACTGCCTTCATGTCTACAGCTCCGAAAGCTGCCGCATTTGCCGTCCTGGGACGGATATTTTTCACTGCCTATCAAACTTTCGAGCCTTACTGGACGACAATACTGCTTGTTATTTCGGTCTTGACCATGGCTGTTGGAACTATAATGGCCATCGTACAAACGAACATAAAAAGAATGCTCGCATTTTCATCCATAGCACATGCTGGATACATTCTCATAGCCTTGATTGCTGGTACGAATGAAGCCATGAACGCAATGAAGGTATATCTTATGATTTATACGTTTATGAACCTCGGAGCTTTCGGTATAGTGATACTTCTTGAAAAGGGCGAAAATATTTCTGATTATAACGGTCTTTCCAAGAGCCATCCATTTACAGCAGCCCTTATGCTGGTATTCATGTTCTCTCTGGCTGGCATTCCGCCGACAGCCGGTTTTATCGGAAAATTCTACATCTTCATGGCAGCCATCAATGCCGGATATACATGGCTTGTAATCATTGCTGTTGTGTTTAGTGCTGTTTCAGCATATTTCTATCTCAGGATCATAATGAATATGTATATGAAGCCTATGAGCGAAACAGTTGGGACAACACCATCGCTTGGACTTGCAGCCGCCCTATTCATAAGCGCCATTATGATGTTTGCAATTGGGCTGGTTCCGTCAATTGTTCTTTTTTGAGAAAGCCTTGTAATTAGTGCTTCAATTCCTGTCTTTGAATAGAATAGCTGTTTTTCCCTGTATTATTTCCCTGTATTACTCCGCACTGTCAATACGGGGCATGTTGCATTTCTAACTACCTTTTCAGCAGTACTTCCAAAGATAACGCGATCAATGCCATGGCGCCCGTGAGTGCCCAATACAATAATATCTATATCATTACCTGCTGCAAATTTTAGTATCTCATCATAAGGGACTCCTCTGATGACCTTGCATTCCACACCAGTCAGCTCCCGTCTGAGCTCAGCTCCAAAATTGTTAAGTTCCTTCACAGCGCTCTTTTCCATTTCGTTATATAGAGCGTCTAGCGAAATGTGGGGTACATGCAAGCCGGAAGCCATACTCATGTCATAGATTACATGGAGAAGATAGAGCTTGGCACCATACGATTTAGCCAGGTCAACAGCATTTGGTAAAGCAGCAAGCGCACCTTCCGAAAAATCAGTAGGGAAAAGGATTCTGTTGATATTCATATTTGGACCCCCTTTTTTTAGCATCATTATACATGTTTTATTATTTAGAACCAAGCTATAACGACTTCATCTCACATTATAGTTGCCTACATACCGCAGATTCTGGTATAAATATAGTATAGATAGCTTGCCTGCCCTGTACGTGATTAAGTAAAAAAGTTGATCCCGGCAAGTTAGATCTTTAGGGAGCCGATGTTAGGTATTCGGTGTGCAAGTCTCCCCCTGCGGAGAAAGCCTAAGGTACCTTCAAGGCACCCACTATCAAATACGGGGATCTAATTTTTTACTACACGGCAGGGTGGGTTATAACAAAAACTGCACTGACAGTGAATCTGTCTTAAACATAGATTATGCAAATGCATAGGTAACAGGTTGATAGGCGAATGTCGCAGAGGATATACAGGAGCAGGGCATTGATGAAGACCCTTATTCATAGAGAAAGACTTGTAAATGCTGGATTATGCATCTCTGGTCTGCCAATGCCATTTTCGCCAATGCTCCTTCAAGGCTTTCTGGACCTGTCTTATTAAAGTTTCATCGCTATCAGCCTCTTCCTAGCATCGGCAAGTTTAGACCGAAGCAACTGTATTCGACAGTAAGAGAGGGGCGTTTTGATAGCTATCCTGCACATTTTTTGTGCCTGCTATAAATGCTATCTGTTTTCCCCCTCTTTTCATTACGATAGAGGAGGATTCTAAACATGACGTCCACAATTCTTTACATCCTGATCGCCGCTGTTGCTGGAGTCCTGAGTAGTTTTGCGTTTATATTTGTTTACAAGAAAAATTTGAAATCTCAACAGGAAGCCCTCGAGAAGGATCGGGTACGCCAGCTTGAAGAGGCAAAAAGAGAGGCTGAAGTAATTAAGAAAGATGCTGCGGTTTCAGTAAAAGATGCGGTATACCAGGCAAAGGCAGAAGCTGAACGAGAAATCCGTGAGAGGACAAAGGAACTTAACCACTTAGACAAAAGATTAAGACAGAAAGAAGAATCTCTTGAGAAGAAAATTGACCAAATCGAGAAAAAAGAGAATGATTTGTCGAAAAAAGAAAAAGATTTTGGTTTAAGGGAGAGGCAAATAGACGAGCAGGAAAATAGAAACCTTCAGCTTATCAAAGAACAAATGCAGACTCTTGAAAACATTGCCGGCATGCGCTCCGAAGAAGCCCGGCAAGAGCTCTTTAGAAGAATTGAGGAGGAATCTAGATTCGAGGCCGCCAAACTTATCAAACGTATCGAAGATGAGACAAGAGAAAATGCAGAGAAAAAAGCTATCGAGGTCATCAGCTTTGCTATTCAGCGTTATGCAGCCGATCATGTCGCAGATGCCACAGTTTCAGCAGTGAGTCTTCCAGGTGACGAAATGAAGGGCAGGATCATCGGTCGTGAAGGAAGGAACATACGGGCGTTTGAGGCTGCAACAGGAGTCGATATCATAGTCGACGATACTCCTGAGATGGTTACTCTGTCAGCACATGATCCTGTCAGACGTGAAATTGCCCGCCTTGCACTCGGGAAATTGGTCACTGACGGGAGAATACATCCTGCACGCATCGAAGAGGTAGTCGAAAAGGTGAGAAAAGAGGTCGAGTCTACAATTCGGGAGGAAGGGGAAAAAGCCGTATTTGAATTAGGGATTTCAGGCGTCCATCCCGAAATTATTAAACTGATAGGCAGACTTAAATATAGAACCTCATACGGGCAGAACGTGTTGCAGCACTCCAAGGAAGTTGCCTTTTTTTCCGGAATGATGGCTGGAGAGTTAGGCGTAGATACCAAGCTAGCAAAGCGGGGAGGACTTCTTCATGATATCGGCAAAGCGGTCGACCATGAGATGGAGGGCTCGCATCAGGAGATCGGCGCTTCCCTTGCTAAGAAATATGGTGAGTCCGAGGCTGTAATCAACGCCATCATGGCGCATCATGGTGACGTCGAGACACTATGGGTGGAATCTGCTCTCGTAGCCGCTGGAGATGCTCTTTCGGCAGCACGGCCGGGCGTAAGGAGGGAAAGTATTGAGCTGTATCTTAAACGCCTCGAAAAACTTGAGGAGATGGCAATGTCATTTTCCGGTGTGGATAAGTGTTATGCTATACAGGCTGGCAGGGAGATCCGTCTGATCGTAAAACCTGAACTGGTTAATGACGACATGTGCTCTCTTATGGCAAGAGACCTAGGCAAGAAGATAGAATCAGAACTCACATATCCAGGCCAGATAAAAGTTACGGTTATACGGGAATCGCGCCATGTAGATTACGCTAAATAATCGCATGAAGATATTGTTTATAGGTGACATAGTCGGCAAACCAGGCAGGCAGGCTGTAAAAGTCTTATTGCCAAATATAGTCAGCAGATATAAGATCGATTCAGTTATAGCCAACGGAGAGAACGCGGCCGGCGGGTTTGGAATCACTGAACCGACAGCAAAAGAACTTTTCTCTTGCGGGATAGAAATTCTGACTACGGGCAACCATGTCTGGGATAAAAAGGAAGCCATACCGTATCTGATTAAGGAACAACGCATTCTGCGACCACTCAACTATCCTCCTGAAGTGCCTGGGATAGGAAGTGTCATTTTTAAGGCATTGAAGAAGTTTCCAGTGGCTGTCCTAAATATTTCAGGAAGGATATTCATGAACACACTTGACTGTCCTTTTAGGACTGCAAAGATCGCTCTTCAGAAGATAGTGGAATCAGCTAAGATTATAATCATAGATTTCCATGCTGAAGCTACCTCTGAAAAGCTGGCATTTGCGTATTATGTCGATGGCAAGGTCAGTGCGGTAATCGGCACACACACGCACGTTCAAACAGCCGATGAAAGGATTCTGCCCGGCGGCACTGCATACATTACTGATGTCGGCATGACAGGACCGTCCGGCGGAGTTATTGGGATAGAGAAGGAAGAGATAATCGATAAATTCCTCACCCATATGCCCAGAAAGTTCAATGTTGCAGAGGGAAAGGCTGTATTGTCTGCAGTTGTGATAGAAATTGACGAACAGAGCGGAAAGGCGTCTGGTATCCAGCGGATCCAGCTGACCAATCCCTAGCAATAAGTATAATATCAGTCTAAAACCAGGAGACAGGAGGCAACAATGCTTAAAGCTACCGTGAAATGGGTTGACGGGTTACAATTTGTTGGCGAGTCCGGATCTGGCCATACAGTAGTAATGGATGCGAACCCCGAAGCTAGCAAGGCACTAACTGCCATGACACCCATGGAGATGCTGCTTGTTGCAACCGGTGGTTGTTCTGCCATGGATGTCGCATCTGTGCTCAGTAAAAAGCGTCAGGACATTATAGACATTAGAGTCGCTGTAACTGGGAAAAAAGCTGAAAGCCACCCTCACAAATTCGTTGACATCAAGCTGGAATATACAATAACTGGAAGAGACGTTTCTGAATATGCGGTAAAAAAAGCTATCGAGTTATCGTTAGATAAATATTGCTCAGTTAAAGCAACACTTGAAGGCTCTGCCAAAGTCAGTTATACATATGAAATAGTGAATGTATAGATTCCTGACGAATCTTTAGCATAATACACTATTACTCTAACGTCTGAGACTTTGGCAATGAGAAGATTGTTTCCTTTTATCAGCTGGCTGCGGTCATACAGAAAACAAGATGTGGTTCCTGATCTGATAGCCGGGATTACTGTTGCTGCAGTACTCATTCCTCAGTCCATGTCTAACGCCATGATCGCTGGTCTGCCCCCTATATATGGGTTATATGGGGCAAGCATACCGCCGATTGTTGCTGCTCTGTGGGGTCGGTCAAGCCAGCTTGCGACCGGACCTGTAGCTATTGTGAGTTTACTAACATTTGCATCTGTTCTTCCTTTCGCAAAGCCAGGCTCTCAAGAATTTATTATTATTGCAATCAACCTGGCTGCCATAGTCGGCACATTTCAGCTAATAATGGGTGTACTGAAGCTGGGATTTGTAATGAGGTTCGTGTCTCATCCCGTGATTATAGGATTTACCAATGCAGCCGCGATAATTATTGCTACCACTCAGATTAAACATCTGTTTGGCATTCAGGTAAGAGATAGCGAGTTTATTTTTCCGATTTTTGTGGATATCATAAAGAATGCGCCTCATGCTAATCTTTACACTTTGGGGATCGGGCTTTTCTCATTAGCGATTATTTTCGGCGGACGCATCATCAACAAGAAATTACCGGTTACAATGATAGCCCTGGCAGTTACAACATGTATCAGCTATCTTTTGGGAGTTGATACATACGGTGTAAAGACTATCGGAGATATGCCTTCGGGTATGCCTTCCATCATCGTTCCATTCTGGCAGTATATGGGGCCTATGGTCCCGCAGGACCAGATGAATATACATGGTGTAGTCTCCGCTGCAAGTAACCTCGAGGCCATCTTCCGGCTTATAGGTCCCGGCATTATCATCGCCATTGTCGGCTTCATGGAAGCTATGGCGATCACAAAAACAATTGCCGAACAGACAAAACAGCCTGTTGATATCGACCAGGAGCTGATCGGCCAGGGAGCAGCAAACGTAGTCGGATCCTTTTTCCATGCTTATCCGGTAAGCGGTTCTTTTTCGAGCAGCGCTGTCAACCTGCAATCAGGTGGTAGAACTGCTCTGTCTAATGTATTTTCCGGATGCATTGTTATTGCAACTTTAGTTTTTTTTACATCAGCGTTTCACCATCTTCCAAAGGCAACTTTGGCAGCCATAGTTATTTCGGCAGTTGTCGGACTGATTAAACAAAGCCAGTTTGTAAAATTACTCCGTACCAATAAGCACGATGGCATTGTGGCATTAACAACTTTCTTTTTGGCAGTCATAACAAAGCCTGATTATGCGATATTTATCGGCATTGCATTATCTTTGCTGCTTTTCCTGTGGGAATCCATGTCGCCGCGCATTATCATGCTTACTCGTGACCCACGCTCAGAGATTTTTGTGAATGCGGAAGCAAAGAAATTGCCTATCTGCCCGCAAATTATCTATCTGCTGCCGGATTTTTCGATATATTTCGCGAATGCAGAATTTTTTCGCAAATCAGTTCTTGAAAAAGCCGAGATGTTCAAAGAACATCTCAAATACATTCTGCTTGACCTCGAAATGGTCAATAAAATTGATTCAACCGGCGTTGATGAAATGCGTGAGCTCATACTTGATCTAAGAAAACAGGGAGTGGAGATATATTTAGCTAATGTTAAAACCCCTGTCGCCCATGTTTTAGAGCGTTCCGGTTTGAAAGATATATTAGAACAGGACCGCTGGTTCGTGTCAAAGGGTGATTCGATAACCAGACTTTTCAATAAAATAGATTATAAACACTGCCGCGACAACTGTCCCAATCTTGTATTCTGGGAATGTGAAACAGTTAAATATCCTTATTGCAAAACAGAGCCCGTCAAGATATGTCCAGCCGAAACGTCGGCATCAGACATAAGTGCGCACAGGGATGACGCGTAATATTGCAACATGACTTCATAGACCTCAACTTAACACAGTTTTACTTTTTCATGAGGCTGTTGATATACTTTAAATCATTGTTGCATGCGGAATAAATACACATTACATTGCAGATAATTCAGGAGGATTATAATGTCCATCATCTCAATATCAAGAGGATCATACACAAAAGGCAAGGAGATCGCTGAAAAAGTTGCGGCAAAACTAGGGTATGAATGCATCGCGCGCGAAGCGATTATCGAAGCGTCTCGGGAATTCGATGTACCTGAAGTCAAGCTTGTTAGGGCTTTGCATGATGCACCGTCCGCTTTGGAGAAAGTAACGTACGGCAAAGAAAAATTTATTGCCTACTATCAGGTTGCATTTCTTGAGCATATGCTGAAGGACAATATTGTCTATCATGGACTGGCTGGACAATTTTTGCTTAAAGATATATCTCATGCATTGAAAATAAGGATAATCGCCGATATGTCGGACCGTATAAAATGGGAAGTGGAGCGCGAAAAGATATCCGAGAGAGAGGCTGCGCGCATTCTGAGAAATGATGATGAAGAGAGAAGAAAATGGAGTCAGCATGTCTACGGTATTGATACCAACGATTCGAGCCTTTATGACCTGATTATCCATATCAAGAAAATAACTGTAGATGACGCTGTTGCCGTAATATTAGATACCGTAGGACTGGACCATTTCAAGACAACCGGCGAGTCGCAGGAGGTTTTACAAGATATGCTTCTGTCGGCCAGAGTAAAAGTTGCAATTCTGGATTATGCTCCTGACTCTGAAATCTATGCAAGGAAAGGCGTCATAGCTATCAAAACAAGCGCGTCGCCATATCAAGAAGAAGTGCTTGCTGCAAATATAAAGAAGGCAGCTCAGGGTGTGGCTGGAGTCAAGGACGTCGATGTCTATGTAATGCCCATACTGCCGTTTGGTGACTGATAGCACTAAAGAGCGGACTCTGTTTTAGAGGTGAATGTTTGTCATCTCTCCAGGACGTCTCTATATCTATAATAAGCTGCGCAGCTGCCTTCAGAGCTGACCATACATGCCCCAACCGGCTTGTCAGGCGTACAGGCTTTTGCAAAAAGTGGGCAATCAGAAGGCATCTTGATCCCTCTCAGTACTAGTCCGCACATGCAGCCCTTAGGCTCTGATGCATCAGGAATAGCGAGATCAAAGACCTTTTCAGCGTCTCTGTGTTCCCAGGACTTCCGCAGTTTAAGCCCGCTGCCTTGTATAACACCAATGCCTCGCCAATAGCTGTCAGCAGGCTCGAAAATTTCCTCTATAAACTTTACTGCCTTTGGATTTCCTTCTTCTTTTACGACGGTCTTATATTCGACCTCCACCAACGCTTTCCGATCCAGCGTCTGCTTCAGTAGCATGGCGATTCCGCCGAATATATCATTTGCATCAAAGCCGGTCACTGCGCATGGTATAGAATATCTGTCCGGAATGAATTTGTACGGCTTAGTGCCGATAATCGTGCTTACATGTCCCGGCAGAATGAACCCGTCAATCCTTACATCGTCTGAAAGAAGAAGCGCTTCAAGGGCGGGCGGCACAACTTTGTGAACCGAATAAATATAGAAGTTAGGGATCCCCACCCTCTCTGCTTCAGAAACTGTTGCAGCAGCCGATGGTGCTGTCGTCTCAAAGCCGGCTGAAAAAAATACGACCTTTTTGCTGGGGTTGTCTCTTGCGATCTTAAGAGAGTCAAGGGGTGAATAGACAATGCGTATGTCAGCCCCTTCAGCTTTCACTTCCATCAGCGATTTGGTCCCTCCAGGGACCCTCATCATATCGCCGAATGTCGTAAGTATTACGTCTTCGCGGCATGCAATGGCTATCGCAGTATCAACGTCTCTGATCGAAGTCACACATACAGGACATCCGGGACCACTGAGCAATTTCAGCCCATCAGGAAGGAGACTTCTGATGCCATGACGAAAAATAGCCACCGTATGAGTACCGCATACTTCCATAAAATTGAGTGGCCGTCCTATGCGACCGTGTAGGTTTCGAACTATATCTATCACGTCTGAAACAACCCCCTAAAAGAGATTTACTGTAACCGATTCACCCTTGTCGATTCCCAATTTTGAGGAAGGAATTATGACAATTCCATCCGCATTGACAAGCGTAGTAATTAATCCAGATTTCCCAAAAATGGGAATTGCTTCAAGTTCTCCCTCCCGATGTTCTACATAAACCCGGATGTGATCTTCTCTACCGGCAGCCGATACAATGCACTTTCCCATTCTAGCTCTTACCGTCTTCATAAACCTTGGAGATAAATCGGCGCCTGACAGCCGCCTGATTAAAGGCGCGATGAAAAGATTGAATGAAACGACTGCTGCAGCCGGGTGGCCGGGCAGTCCAAGAACAGGCTTATCCTGCACAATGCCTCCGATCAGGGGTTTGCACGGTTTCACTGCTACTCCGTGAAAAAGCACTCCTGGATTACCTATGTCATCTATGATCTTTGCGGTCATGTCCCGAGTCCCGGCAGATGTGCCGCCTATGATGACAATCAGGTCCGCCTCCTGAAGTGATTGTTCAACACAATTTCTGATTGTATTGTAATCATCCTTTAAAATCCATTTTTTGTATACAACCCCGCCTTCTTCAGATATCAGACCGGAAAGCGTAAAAGAGTTTATGTCTCTTACCTGCCCCTGACTGACCCGGCAGTCGGCCGGTACAATTTCATCTCCAGTAGAAAGCAGATTAACTATCGGTTTTTTGAATACATCAATTGAAGTTATGCCTGTACCAGCCAGCGCCCCAACGTCTTGCGCCCTTAGTTTTCTTCCTTTCCGGATCACAACCGAGCCTTTTCTGGTATCTCCATCTCTTTTGATGGCGTTTTCACCCTGTGCAACCGGCTCAAGTATCTCTATCGTATCATCTGATATTGATCGTGTATGCTCCAGCATAACCACGGCATCAGCACCTGGAGGAATCATTCCACCCGTCGGAATTTTCGCAGCTTGCCCCGAGATTATTTCAAAGCCGGGGTTCTCGCCCATAAAAACCTCGCCACTAATTTTCAGGCAAGCCGGTATAGTTTCTTTGGCCGCATACGTATCAGCTGCTTTTAGTGCGTATCCGTCCATTGTAGCCCGTGCAAAACCAGGCAGGTCTTCGGGCGATAGTATGTCTGAAGCCGCTACTCTGCCATAGCATTCTTCTATACGCTGTTTTTCCACGGAAGTGATATAACCGGAAAGCTTTTCCAGAAGCATTTCAACTGCAAAGGCAGGCTGAAGATAGCATTTATCTAACATCGTAGTTGCTTTTCAGAGACAATCATAATAGAAATTATTAAAATAGCGCTTTCTTGTTAGAAATATAGTTTGCGGACAAAGAGGATTATTATAAAGGGCTTCTTTCCGCGACGTCCGATTTCTTGCCATTGCTAAGGAGATCCACCATTCTGAGAATAGACTCACCATGCAGCCGTTCTATATGCTCTTTATCAATCCCTCTCTTTCTTTTCTTGTTCAGAAGCGAGAGAAATACAATCCCCTTATATATCCTTTTATTTGTCTTAAAGGAAAAAATATAGCTTTCAACAGATTCCTCAAGAAATCTCTCATGCTTCTTTTTCATCTGTCGGTTCATTGTGACATACTGAAGCCAGTAAACCTTGTCTATTACGCTGTCAGCCTTCAATTCAAGCCACGTGTGCCCCACATCCTTCAGGTCCTCGGTCAGAGTCTCGTGGGCTACTGTGTCTGCCGCCAGATGGCAAAGATAGCCGTAGACAAAGGCTTTTTCGGGGCCGGTCTTGGCATAGTCAAGCAGATTGAAAGCCATCTCCCAACTATGCGAACTTTTATCATCAGGAAGATATTTCTTCCCAAGAATTGTGTCTGCCATCAAATTGCCATATAAGAAATCCTGTCTGTATTTCCTTATAAGAGCCAATATACCGGCGGGAAGAAGCGGAGCAAAAGAGAATATTTCATTTCCCAGATATATGTGCGTCATTGGACCCCAGGCGAAAGCCATTGATGGAAGTGCAAGCACTACTAGAACTATAATCATGTATATCATTGGGAAATCTCCTTAATCAAATTTAGCAGCAGTCTAACCCCCACTCCAGTAGCGCCTTTGGCAGAATACGGGCGGTCTTTATCGCTCCAGGCTGCGCCGGCGATATCCAGATGAATCCATGGTGTATCACCAGTGAATTCCTTCAAGAAATACGCCGATGATGACAGCGCCCCTTTCCTGCCGCCTACATTCTTAATATCGGCAATGTCGCTCTTCAGGTATTCTCCATATTCATCAAACAAGGGCATGGGCCAAACTCTTTCATGCACCTCTTCGGAGACTACCCTAAGATGACTCATAAGCTCAGAATCTGTGCCCATCATCGCTATTGCCTCGCCACCAAATGCCATACTGCACGCTCCGGTGAGAGTCGCTATATCTATAATTGCGCGCGGCTTTATATATTTTATGGCATATCCAACAGCATCTGCAAGCGTAAGCCTGCCTTCTGCATCAGTGCTGATAATCTCCACGGTCTTACCGCTTAGCGTCTTTACCACATCGCCAGGCCTGGTTGCACTTCCGCCGATCAGATTTTCTACGGCCGGCAGTATTGCAGTGACTTTCACAGGCAATCTCATTTCTGAAATTGTCTTCATGACAGCAAGCACGACTGCCCCTCCAGCCATATCATACTTCATTCTTTCCATGCCTTCGCCCGGTTTTATATCAAGCCCGCCGCTATCAAAGGTTACAGACTTGCCGATTAAGACAAGCGACTTTTCCTTTTTCCCTTCGTATTCCATGATGACAAATTTAGGGGGCTGATCCGACCCTTTTGTCACGGCAAGATATGCTCCCATTCCAATTTTTTCAATTTCTTTTCTTTCGAGCACCTTAACCTTTATCTGATTGCTCCCCGTTGACTTTGCAAGCTCTGCAAATGCGGACGGCGTCAGATCATTCGCCGGGGTATTTATAAGATCCCTAGCCAGGCATGTTGCAGCTGTAACATTCAGAAGCCAGACGCCGTTAAACAATTTGTCTGCATCAATGACTGAAATAGTCGAAACATTCTGCTTTGCCTTGCCGCCTTTCTTGCTCTTCAATCCTGTCTTATATCTTTCGAAGCGGTGCATGCCAAGCAGCCCGCCTTCTATGAAATAAAAAGCCGGTTTCTGAGCAAATTTGTTTCCAGGTGCCGTCAGATTCAAGACTTTTGTCGATAACGCAATATCAGCAACACCAAGGTCACGCAGCGCAGAAAATGCCTTCGATCCTGCCTGGCGTATCCTCTCCTGTGTAATCTCATCCAGCTTACCTAATCCGGCAAACAATAGCCTGGACGAATTTATCTGCCGTGCCGGAAGCAGCATGACCTGTCCAAGTTTACCGGTAAAATCCCCTGACCTGCAGACTGCTGAAATAAGTCCACCAACAAACTTGTCAATACTGTCGTACAACTCAATGAATTGATCTTCAAAGAAAGGCAGAATAAGGACGTCCGAGATGATTTGTTCTTCAGGTATATTTTTTATGATGATATTCATATCAGCGATTCTATGTTTTAGCGGCTCGGTTACATTCATTCATAGCCTTCTCAATGCCGCCGGCAAGAATCAATTCGATTGCATTCACTGCTTTGAGTATACCATCTTCAATGCCCTTCTTTTCAGCCGGTCTGAATTTGCGAAGCACAAAATCCTCCACGGGGATTCCGGAGTCCCTTCCAATACCAATCTTGATCCTGATAAATTCCTTTGTGCCGGTTTCGCCAATTATGGATTCTATCCCCTTATGACCGCCTGAAGATCCATTTCTCCTTATCTTTACAATTCCTACGTTAAGATCCAAATCGTCATGGACGACTATGAGATTACTGATTTCTCCATCGTGGATGAGATTGCTCTTCTTTAGAACTTTTTTAATTGGAGCACCGCTAAGATTCATGTAAGTGAGCGGTTTAATAAGAGTTGCATTGACGCGCTCTATTGTGCCTTTGCCGATCAGATACTCATCCTTGGCAGAAAACGATATGCTGTTTCTTTCAGCAAGATCGTCAAGCACCATGAACCCGATATTATGGCGCGTAGCCGAATATTTTTCACCCGGATTACCGAGTCCAGCAATTAACCACATATTCTTTACTGAAGCATTCTAACAGAAAAAAGGCGCCTGCCCGCGCGCATAATAATAGTCCCGCAAAGACACGACGCCCCCAAGATTATTTTTCTTTTTCTTTCTCTTCGCCTTCCTCAGGTTTTTTACCCTTTTTTATTACTTCCGGCTCAGCTACTTCAGCAGCGGCTTCAGGCGCAGCAGCCACCTCTTCCTTGATGGTAGTAACAGCAATAATCATCTCTCCAGGATCTGACAAAAGCTTGATCCCTTCCCCAAGCTGAATATCCCTTACATGAATCGACTGCCCGATGCCCAGATTCGAAATATCAACGGTTATATGCCCGGGGATCTTCTCAGGCAGGCACTCGATCTCCATTTCTCTTACTCCGTATTGCAGAATACCTTTATCTCTCTTGACCCCTATTGACTCGCCGGTAGTCACTATGTGAACAGATATCTTGATCTCCTCCGTTGCTGAAATCTCCTGAAAATCAACATGGAGCAAGCCACCGCGTATCGGATCCACCTGGTAATCCTTGACTATGGCCATTTTTGTGTCATTGTGGAAATTAAGGTTGACAAGAACCTGTTCGCCTGCCGTCTTACTTATGAACTGAGACAGCTCCTTTGCAGCAATTTCTATCGGCAAAGAGTCTCCGCCACGATACATGACTCCCGGAATCAGTTCCTTCCTTCTAAGACCGCGGGCGCCTCCCTTGCCTAGAGCTGCTCTGCTTGAAACATTAAGATTATGCTTCTCCATAATTACCTCCTAAAATATATTGCTTAATTCGATTTATTATGAAAATAATGAACTCACTGAACTCTCTTCATGAATTCGCTTTATCGCTTCTCCCAAAAGTGATGCTACGGACTGAATCCTCAATTTGCTGCAAATCGAAAGTTTATCATCAAGAGGTATGGTATCAGTAGCTATCACCTTTTCAAGAGGGGATGAATTTATCCTCTCTATTGCAGGCCCTGAAAGCACTGCATGCGTGCAAGCAGCCAAGACACGGCGTGCACCATTATCCATAAGAGCCCGAGCAGCCTGTGTAGTAGTCCCTGCAGTGTCTACCATGTCGTCAAGAATAATAGCATCCATACCTTTTACATCTCCAATTACATGCATAACCTTCGATACATTGGCAGCTTCACGCCTTTTATCTATAATCGCCAGAGAAGCATCGAGCCTTCTTGCAAATGATCTGGCCCTTTCAACACCACCTGCATCTGGAGACACGATTACAAGGTCTTTAAACTCGCAATTTCTAAAGTAATCATGCAAAACAGGGGCAGCATATAAATGATCGACCGGAATATTGAAGAAGCCCTGTATCTGCCCCGCATGCAAGTCTATCGTAAGGATGCGGTTTGTTCCAGCCGCTGTAAGCAGATCAGCAACAAGCTTGGAAGAAATGGGCACGCGCGGCTGTACTTTCCTGTCCTGCCTGGCATATCCGTAATATGGTATCACTGCTGTGATTCTGCTGGCAGAGGCCCGCTTAAGAGCATCTATAATAAGAAGCAGTTCCATAATATTATTATTGATTGGTGTGCAGGTCGACTGCAGCACAAAAACATCCGACCCCCTGACATTATCATTAATCTGCACCATAAGCTCTCCGTCACTGAAAGTGGTGACGGTTGTATCGGTCAATGGAATCCCTATATATTCGCTGACCTTTGCTGCCAGCCCCCTGTTAGCATTGCCAGTGATAAGCTGAATTCCGTTAGGCATACTCAATCTCCCCCATGATTTCAAATCTAATAAACCCTCCCGTGCCTAAAGCACAAACTGACTGGGGCGCCAGGATTCGAACCTGGGGATGGCAGATCCAAAATCTGCTGACTTTCCACTTGTCGACGCCCCAAATTAATGGGTAAATGCTAACCCATCATTTCCGGCTTGATGCGTACCTACAATCCGGTTCCAGAAAGAAGGGAATAAAGCGGCTGTTTCAACCGCTTTTTCATATGTTTCAAAAAGACCAAATACAGCCGACCCGCTTCCGCTCATTAAAGCTGCTGCTGCGCCGGCAACAAGCATCTTATGTTTGATTTCTCCTATTTCAGGATGCTTCTCAAAAACTGCCATCTCAAAATCATTATGAAGCGCCATCTGCAAAGAATGCAGATGCCCATCTTCAAGGGTTCTAATTATTAGCTTGATATTATTAAGCTTTTCCTCATTATTTGTCAAATTCTGAACCATATCCATGTTGATCCTGGAAACATCTATCATTCCATAGGCCCACCCTGTCGATACAGAAACCTCCGGCTTTACGATCAACACAGAATGCGCTTTAAGCAGGATTACAGGATGCAGTACCTCTCCCCTGCCCTTAACTATCGCCGCAGAACCGGCCAAGAAAAAAGGCACATCTGAGCCCAGGGAGATTGCCAGGTCCATCAATTCCTGTTGTTTCAATCCAAGACCCCATAGCTGGTTCAAACCCATAAGCGTATATGCGGCATCGCTGCTGCCTCCGCCCAACCCAGCACCGGATGGTATTTCTTTTTGCAAGGTTATTTTTGCTCCTAAAGCAGTATGTTTCTGCTCCTTCAGAAGGACAGCGGCTCTAAATACCAGATTCTGCTCCTGTGGCATATGCATATCGCAATGAAGTTCTATATCCGCTGCTTTTTCAAAAGTTATCGTATCGTATAAGCCAATGAGCTGCATAAGCGACAGGATATTATGATATCCATCGTTGCGTTTGCCAAGAACATATAATGACCAATTGATCTTTGCCGGAGCATGCAAGGTTATCATAAGACGGAACTGTTCTCAGTCAAAAAAAGAAGGATCACTTGCCTTTTTCTTTAGTTTCTAACTTCTTGATTTTATCTTCAACCCGGGTTTTCACGCCTTCTTCCTTATCCTGATACTTAATGGCCTGCCGCCATGCTTCTAAAGCCTCCTTGTGTCTTCCCATTGCGTTATAGACATCGCCCAGGTGCTCAAAGAAGACCGGGTCATCCTTCACAGATTGAATAGCCATATCCAGATACTTGATTGCTTCCTTATACTTGCCCAGTTTGAAATAGACCCATCCCATGCTATCAAGAATATAGCCGCTGTCTGGCTTCAGATCGTGCGCTTTCTGGATCAGTGAAAAAGCCTCCTGCAGGTGAATTCCCTTTTCTGCGTAACTATAGCCGAGATAGTTTAAGGCATCTGCATGTTTAGGGTTTATTTTTATGACCTTATTCAAGGCATCAACCATGTCATCAAATTTACCGGTCTTCTCACAAAGCACTGCCTTGCTGAAATAGAGTTCGTCATTGTCTTTAAATAGCTGCATCCCTCTGGAAATCACGCTGTCAGCCTTCTTATACTCCTTCATCTGCACATACAAACTCGCAAGCTGACTGAAGATTTCAGCCTTCGTACTGTCGAATGTCAATATTTCCTCATATACTTTAGCTGCCTCGTCCAACTTGTTCTGTTTTGTGTAAATAAAAGCCAGAGTCAGAAATGCATTGAGGTTCTTAGGATCGCTCGAGAGGATTTTCTTTAACTCTTCTATAGCTTCGTCATAACGCTTCAATTCGTCAAGTGACAGCGCGAGATAATATCTGGATTGAATATCCCCGGGCTTCGCCTCGGTGACAATTCTAAATTCAGAAACTGCTTTATCATATTCCCGCTCCTGAAGATATAACATCCCTAGCTTCATGTGGACATCGACATTGGGAATATTTTTTGCGATCTCCTCCAGCTCTTTCACAGCCTTGTCATATGACTTGTCAGAAATATATACCTGCGCAAGCCGTTCCCTTACGAAGATATTCTGCGGATTGAGTTCCAGAGCCTGAGAGTAATATTCTTCGGCTTCCTTGGCATGTCCTCTGATTTCTGCTATAAGGCCCAAATTCAAGTAAGCCGCATCAAATGATGGATTCAGATCCGTTATTTTCTTAAATTGCTCCTCTGCTGCATCATACTTTTTTTTCTCGACAAACACCGTGCCTAAGTAATAGAGAGCCATGATATTATCGGGGTCTTTCTTCAATATCTCTTCGAAGTACCCCTGCGCCTTTTCAAATTCGCCCTTGGAGGCATAAATAACACCTAGTGATATAAGAGCTTCTGTTTTGTCAGGCTGCAACTTCAAAACTTTCTTATATAAACTAATAGCCTCATCAACCCGCTTTTGCGAATTATATAGTTCTGCCAAGTAGATCATTGCAGGAACATAATCCGGCTTTCCCCGGATTGTCTGCTCCATAGTTGAAATTGCCTCTGGTATCTTTCCCAACTTGACAAGCATTCGTCCAACCTGGGTTCTCAGATAAGCCGACGAAGGATCTTTTTTGAGTGCATTGGAATAATTGTTCAGAGCAGCTTCCCATTTTCCGTGGATTTCATTATCGTAACCAAGAAGAAATTCCAGGTCGGCCTTCTGCTGGTCAACCTGTGGTGCAGGATTGGCCTGTTCGGAAGAAGCTGGAATATTGTCAGCTGTAATTGCCGGAGAAACGAAAATAAAGAAGACAAGAAACGACAAGATGAACTGAGCGATTATCAAAATAGCCCCCAGGCTCTCTTCAGGATTAAAGTATTAAAAATAATTGGGGTCCGTCAGGACCCCAATTATACCGTATACGCTATCTTTACGCTGTTTTAGCAAGATCCTTTACACTTGCAGGTCAATGATCCTTTTTTCGACACCTTTTTAATTTTCATATACAGTCCTCTCTTCTGAAAATCGATTTTTGAAAATATGGGCTTATTGCCAATTTTATTTCATTATACCATAATGAAAGCATTTGTAAAGGTCACGCTCAAGACCGGTTCCGACCTGCTGTCCGCACGATAAACTTGCGCGATAGCGGCACCCTCCGCGGCATTCATTAATCATGTCACAGGAGGCTTTTGCACACTCGAGTTCTTCTAGATTGACCGGCCTGATCCCAGCCCATGCTTTAGCCAAGCCGTCACGTATGGTGCCTGCCGAATGTTCAGCATAGAAAGCGCATTTGCATATCTCCCCATTTGCAATAACGGCAGCCAGGTGAAGGCCACAGCCATAACCCACCGCTCCTTCATGAAGCCCACCCCCGAAACCAAAGCGCATTAATTTCCCCCCGATTTCAGGAGGCATGTAAAGGCTATCATTTTCCATTAATCTGCCTTCGCAGCACGGGACATCTACAGTCCAGTCACGGATACCTATGCTCTTAAATAAAGCCTCCATTTCATCAAATTCAGTCAGATTTTCGCGATGAATCATAGTAGATATCGAAACTGCAAACCCGGCCTCAACAGCCAACTTCAGATTTTGGATTACTATACGGAATGTGCCGGCGCCTCTCATTGCATCATGTCCACGTTCCATGCCATCGACACTGATTTGTATCTCATCAACATGCAGATTATTAAGCTGATCCTGCTTCAGCAAAAGTCCGTTCGTGAATAGAATCTTTCTGAATGAATATGCAGGGAGCATGTAATTCAGTTCTGAAGAACGAGAATGCATAAGTGGCTCTCCACCGGTAATGAGCAGTCGCAGACCCTGCATGGCTTCAAATTCATCAAGGACTGATTTAAGCTGTGTTATCGATAATTCACTGTTATCAGTCCCACCGATATAACAGTGCCTGCAACTGAGATTGCAGCGGTTGGTAATTTGCAACTCCAGATAGCGCAGCGACGGGATTGGTGACTGAATTATGAGCGGTCTGTCAAGACTGACCGGATCGACAGTCAATATCCCTTCGGAGATACAAAAGTCTATGAAATCTGCATCGGCCCGCGATGAGTCGCAACCACCTGGAATGGCGCAAGACCTTAGAAAGTCAAAACCTGCTTCATCCAGCTCATAGAGCTCATCCGTGGATGAGCAGTAAACACACGGCTTCTCCAAATGCCTCAATACATGCTTGCCGGACAGAAAGTATTTCACGCACAGGACTGCTTAATTGGTTTTATGTGCCAAATGTTGTCAGCATATTCCTTAATTGCCCGATCACTTGAAAATTTGCCGGATCTCGCAACATTAAAAATTGCCATTTCAGACCATTTTTCTGTCTCGGCATATGATTCCCCAACACTTTGCTGGCAATCTATGTACGATGCATAATCTGCAAGGACAAAGAAGCGGTCGCCCTCAAGCAACGTCCTTGCGATCGGATGAAAAAGTGACCGGTCTTCCGGTGAAAAATAGCCTTCAAGAAGCTGATTGATTATCAGATGCAACTCACGGTTCTTTTCATAGTAGTGGCGCGGATTGTATCCATGCCTCATGCTGTCGATTTCGTCAGCTGTCAGCCCGAACAGAAAGAAATTCTCTGTTCCGACTTCTTCGCGTATCTCCACATTCGCCCCATCCAGCGTGCCTATTGTCAATGCCCCATTCAGGGCAAACTTCATATTGCCTGTACCGGACGCCTCAAATCCGGCAGTAGATATCTGTTCTGAAAGTTCAGCCGCAGGCATTATTTTCTGCGCTATGGTAACGCCGTAATTAGGGACAAAAATGACTTTAAGCATAGAACTGGCACGCGCATCTTTTTCAATAGCCTCTCCAATACAATGTATCAGTTTGATGATAAGCTTGCACATATAATAACCAGGTGCGGATTTCCCTGCAAAGAGGATCGTGCGCGGCGCAGGCAAACTGTCGACTATGCCCTCCCTGATCCGGTTGTACAGCGTTATTACATGAAGTATATTCAACAACTGTCGCTTGTACTCATGCAGTCTCTTTACCTGGCAATCCAAAAGGAATTCAGAGGGGAATGTAAGTCCGGCCTTCTTTTCGACATAGGCAGCAAGACTCTTCTTATTGTTGTCTTTGATCTCGCGAAAACGCCGCCTAAACTCGGCGTCACCGGCAAACGGCTCCAGTTCAGCCAGGCGGCTCAGATCCTTTATCCAGGCATCACCAATTGCTTCGGTAATCAAGGCTGCCAGCGGTCTATTGCACTCAATCAGCCATTTTCTAGGTGTAATCCCGTTTGTAACATTACGGAATTTACCAGGGAAAACGGCATGAAAATCTTCAAATACGTTATTCTTGAGGATGTCGGAATGCAATTTCGACACTCCATTGACAGCATGACTGCCCACGATAGCAAGTCGTGCCATGTTAATCCAGCGTTCACCATCACCCGTAATAATGGACATTCTTATAGACCTTTCCGGATCATTACTGAATGTCTCTCCAACCTGTACAAGAAACCGCCTGTCTATCTCTTTAATTATTTGCAAGTGGCGTGGCAGAAGATGGCCCATCAAGCCCTCAGACCATGTTTCCAGCGCTTCAGGCAGGATAGTGTGATTAGTATACGCAAAGCTCTTGGTAGTTATCTGCCATGCGTCGTCCCACTCGAGGTCATCTTCATCAACCAGGATTCTCATTAGTTCCGGAATTGCGATGGATGGGTGTGTGTCGTTAAGCTGTATGGCTACCTTACCCGGAAAGTCGTCGAACTTGTTATAGTATTTTTTATAGCGCCTCAGGATGTCCCTGAGCGTAGCGCTTACGAAGAAATATTGCTGTTTGAGCCGCAGTTCCTTACCTGCAAAAGACTGGTCATCCGGATAAAGAACCTTCGATATGTTTTCACTTATAGTCTTATCCTCTACAGCTTTTACGTAATCACCGCTATTGAAATATTCAAGATTAAATTCGCGCGATGATTTGGCAGCCCACAATCTGAGATTGTTAACTGTGTCATTTTTAAAGCCGGGCACCGGATAGTCGTATGCCATGGCCATGACGTCTTCCGCATCTGACCAGTGCATTCTCATCCTGCCATCCTTGCCGAAAATGGTGTCGACATGTCCGTAGAACTTGACAGGATAAAGCACCTCAGGTCTTGGTATTTCCCATGGATTGCCGTATCTCAGCCAGCTGTCAGGCGTCTCAACCTGATACCCACCTCGTATTCTCTGGGAAAAAATACCATATTCATAACGGATACCATATCCGTACCCAGGGTACGCCAGTGACGCCATTGAATCCAGAAAACATGCGGCGAGCCGCCCCAGGCCGCCGTTACCAAGACCTGCATCCTCTTCTAAATCGGCAATTTCATCGTAGGTCATTCCAAGTGCACTTGCTGCATAACGGTAATCGTCAACAAGGCCAAGATTGGTAATATTGCTTTCAAGCAGTTTGCCCATCATAAATTCAAGGGAAAGGTAGTAGACACGCTTTGCGTCGCAAGTATAGTAATTCTGCTGTGTATTGATCCATCGTTCTATGAGAAGATCCCGCACGGAGAGCGAAAAACTGACAAACTTGTCTCTCTGAGTGGCTGAAAATCGGTCTTTTGCAATAGAGTAAATCAGATGATCGAGAATAGCCTTGTGAAAAAACTGGAAAGTTTCATGCATGGCAGTCCTCCTATGGGTAATATACCATACTTACTTAGCCAATTCTATCGATTCAATTATCGCTGGTGCCGGCTGTCTTGCAATTGTCCAACATATGACTAATCTGATAAACTTTTCGCATGTCTGCACGCAAGAATATAGCAATTCCGCATGAGCCCATGCGAAAAGCTTATCAGGTAATTATCAGCAGGCTCGACGGAGAACGGCTCGATGATACAGCATATCGAGATAAGCTTGTTGAGCTGGTAGATAATGGAATAGGCGGCTTTATAATTTTTGGCGGCAAGCTGGAGACGATCAGGGAATTCATTGGCGACATGCAGGCGCGGGCCGATATCCCGCTGTTTATCGCCTCGGACATCGAACGCGGCGCAGCGCAGCAGATCGCCGGTCTGACCGCATTTCCATCACAGATGGCGGTTGCAGCAGCGCTCGATCCCACATATAAAGACGATGAAACACTGCTTAAAAAAATGCTCGAAGCTATCGCCGATGAGTCAGCTTATGCCGGAATTAATATGCCGTTGATTCCTGTTCTGGACGTAAACCGCGACCCTGACAATCCGATTATCTGTACGCGCGCCTTTTCCGATAATCCTGATACTGTTTCCCGCTTTGGCTCCATCTACATTGATGCTTTACAGCAACGCGGCCTGATCAGCTGCCCAAAGCACTTTCCCGGCCATGGAGACACAACGACCGACTCCCATATAGCGCTTCCTGTAATGAAGAAAACAAAGGATGATCTTTATCATATTGACCTGAAGCCGTTTGTAAGCGCAGTTAAGAACAGGGCCGATGCCATAATGATAGGACATCTCAAGGTGCCGGTATTGGATGAAATGCCTGCCAGCTTATCAAAACATATAATCACAGGATTGCTAAGGACAGAACTTGGATTCGAAGGTCTGATAGTCACTGATGCTCTAAATATGCATGCGCTGAAGGAGTTTGGAGATGTTCCCGTTGAGTGTCTCGAAGCCGGCGCCAATGTTCTGTTGCATCCGGATGACCCTGATGAAACGGTCTCCGCCCTGCTGTCCGCTCTTCGGGGGAAAAGGCTGCACACTGATATTCTTGATTCATCCGTAAAACGAATACTTGCGGCCAAAATGCGTTTCATGAATAACCTGCCTTCAAAGCATAATGAAATTGATCTGGTAAAACATTCTGCCTTGTCACAAGAAATATCGCAAAGGTCAGTGACGTTGCTTAAAGATACGTCCGCCCTTTTGCCGCTTTGCAACAGTAATGTCCGGGTTATATTCGCAGGAGATGAGAACTACTTCAGCCGGTCTCCTTTTGATGCCCTGACAAGATCATCTGCATCAGGCAGTAATGAGGTACAAGTTGCGGAAACAATAATCATAGTAATATTCACAAGCGTCTCTGCTTGGAGAGGTTCCTCAGGCATAAGCATCAAAGAGAAGATGCGGTTGTTGTCCATAATCAATAATGCGAATAAATCGATAGTCGTCTCATTCGGCAGTCCTTATGTGTTGAGGCACTTTTCAAATGCTGACGTTTTGATCGCAGCCTATGATGCAACCGTCCAGGCCCAGCAGGCCGTCATCCGCTGTCTGAAGGGACTGTGTCCATTTACAGGGAAGCTTCCTGTCATAATATCAGAGGTGTCGTCATAAAATTTGATCTCTCACCATATATTCAGGCATTCACAAACCGGCGCATAGCCTTCGTTCTTCTGATGGGCTTTGCATCTGGGTTGCCGCGTGCTTTACCCGTCAGCACACTTCAAGCATGGATGGCGGTAGAAGGCGTTGACCTTAAGACAATCGGGATTTTCGCCGTAGTGGCATTTCCTTATACGCTGAAGTTTCTATGGTCGCCGCTCATGGACAGATATGTTCCTCCTTTCTTCGGACGGCGGAGAGGCTGGATCCTGATCACGCAGGCCCTACTCGCCGCCGGCATAGCATCGATAGCTTTCAGTTCCCCCGGCAGCTCTCCCATGACAGCAGCTTTGCTGGCATTGATAGTTTCTTTCCTTTCGGCTTCTCAAGATATTGTAATAGATGCATATCGCACGGACATACTAAAGACGGATGAACGCGGATCTGGAGCAGCAGTCGCAGTTATGGGATATAGGATCGCCATGATAGTTTCGGGATCGATCGCACTTATACTTTCTGACAGAATCGGCTGGCGCAATACTTATCTGGTAATGTCATCCATTATGGCTGTGTCTTTTATGATCACCATGTTTTCGCCTGAGTCGGACGGAACAATTTCAGCCCCCCGAACAATACACGATGCCGTAATAGGCCCTCTCAAGGATTACTTCGCGAGACCGGCTGCCGTTGCCTTCCTGATACTTATTATTCTTTATAAACTTGCTGATGCATATGCAGCATCCCTTGCGACTCCATTCCTGATCAAGGGAATAGGGGTTTCAGCAACAGACGTCGGTACCATAAATAAAGGACTGGGACTAGTTTCCACCATCTTAGGTGCGCTGGTCGGAGGCAGCATAATGGTAAGGCTCGGCCTATTCCGCTCATTGCTTTATTTCGGCATAGTCCAAACACTCACTATTATTTCATTTTCAGCGCTTGCGGTGATTGGTAAAAATTACGGCATGCTCATCTTTGCAGTTGCCTTTGAGAATTTTGGCAGCGGAATGGGCACGGCTGCTTTCATGGCACTCCTGATGGCTATGTGCAATCATCGTTTCAGCGCAACACAATATGCCATGCTGTCATCACTGGCAACGCTAGGGGGAATAGTTATTGCTCCAACATCAGGCTTTGTTGCTGAATCAGTAGGCTGGCCGCTCTTTTTCCTTATTAGCGCTCTTTTGGCCGTACCAGGACTCTTGCTGCTTTTAAAACTGAGAGAGATTATTATTCCGATGGATCAAAAAGTACAATCAAGCTGAAGATTTTGGCCTAAGTACAATTATGCCGGGCTTGTCCTTGGTATAGTCTATGAAATCCTGATCGACAACCTTCATGACATTCTTTGCAGAAGATGCATGTCGCAAAACCCGTCCGCCTGGTTGCCTTACAAAGATTCCTACGTGAGTCGCATCTAGTCCTGCATGATCCGAATAAATGCCTATATAATCACCGGTCTTGAGCCTGCCTAGTGTCCTCTCGTCTATACCTGCAGCCGGTATATAGTTGATGATTCTATCAACTGGCATAATCCCATGCAGAAAGGCTGTTCCGTCGTCTTTCAGATTAAGGATTTTGCAAATTTTGCAACTATTGCTCCTGCCTACATCGCTCGTGACATCCCGAACAAGCTTGCTGTTGAATTCCCGCCAATCCGAAAAGAAATGATTCCGATTCTCGTAAGAAATAATTCGTCTCCTATATCTGACCAGTTTAAGATTTTCCTTGAATGCCGAAAACGTGTCAGACAGCCTCATAGCTTCAATGTAATCAAGAAAAGTAAAGCAATCTACACCTGAAAGGTTAATGATAAAGACCTCTTCATAAGCCTCACTGCCCACAAGTGTATTCCCGGCATAAGGCGTTCCGATGAACCGTTCCGAAAGATATGCAATACGCTCTCCAGAGTTATTAATTAATGCAGCTGTTTTCATTAGATCGTCTAATTCACTGATCATCCAAATTCCTGTGTTGATGTTTTCATCACAAACCATATTAAGAGCATGATATCGAAAAGACCGCCTTGTTTGCAATGCTAAATCCCTGTGCTATGATATTTCAATGAAGATAATAGATGTCCATGCTCATGGCATCGGAGGTTACGATACCAGATCATCTGATGTTGAGCATATACTGAAGATAGCGGATATCTTTGGCTCATTCGGCATAGCAGAAATAATTCCCACCGTATATCCAGCAACAATAAAAGTCATGCGTAAAAGCCTTGGGCTTATCAAACAGGCCATGGAGCTTCAGGCTTCTCATGCGGTGCTTAGGCAGGAATTTCGTTCTGAAAAATACGGAGATATGGAAAATTTCAAGCCTGCCCGGATAATAGGAGCGCATCTTGAAGGTCCGTTCCTCAATCCCCTCAGATGCGGCAGCCTGAATGCCATGACTTTGATCGAACCTAATGAGTACAATCTTGAGCATTTGACTGAAGATTTCGAAGACATAGTCAGGATCATCACTGTATCCCCGGAATTGGATGGTGCTGTTTCTCTCATCAGAAAGATTTCAGACACAGGAGTTATTGCAAATATGGGGCACTCGGATGCTACATACTCAGAAGCCGAGGCAGGCCACAAAGCCGGAGCAAGAGGAGTTACACATCTATTCAATGCCATGCGCCCATTTCACCATAGAGAACCGGGCATCGCCGGATACGGGCTGTTGAATAAAGATATTTACATAGAGGTAATTGCTGATCCTTACCATCTTCATGCTGCAACCATTGACCTGATTTTCAGGGCAAAGAACCCTGAGCGGATCATAATTGTCTCGGACTCGATTAAGGAAACAAAAGTCCCAGCCACGCCATTTTCAACAGCCTACGGCCTAGCCGACCAACATGGCAGGTTGCTTGGCGGTTCAATGACGATAACAGAAGCTGCGGATAAGCTTTCAAAGATGCATGATCAGAACATGATCATGAACTGCATCAGTGCCAATCCGGAGAGATATCTTTACCATACAGTTGCGTAATAGTTCCAGTTACAAGATAGGAGGGATGAATCAAAGGCTTTAAAGCGATACCTATGCAGATTTTCATTCCCCTAAATTCATCAATAGCAGGAATTCACAAATCGTTGAATCCTGCAAGTCTAGATGAGTATGGGTTCAGCATCGCATTTTAAAGACTTTGAGACGTTTCTCTTATCCTGTTCTATACAATGTTAGGGGTTATTCTTGATATTTATTACTTCAGTCCGAGGTCTTTTGCCGCTGCCCGAAGAAGTGCATCGTTTTGCTGAATATTGCTCATCATCGGATTTTTCACGCTTTTTGCCGTCCTTATCAATTCGTCCGCTGTTGCAAATCGCCCTCTTAAGTCCGGCGCAGTGTGTCCATTATGACATGGGGAGCAGGCCTGATAACCCAGATATGATTCGGCATTGCCAGAGCTAAATCCGCAGGCCGTAATCAACATTCCTGCGGTAATTAATAAAATTACCTTTTTCATTCTCACTGTCTCCTTTAATTTATCGATACTTTATCTTTATTATAGAATTGATTCAGAAATAAGCAAGGAGATTCCATGTCAGTCCTTCTTAATCTATTCCGCGACTTTGCACTTGAGCATGATTTTGCTCATAAGGCCTTCATTGTCGGCGGAACAGTTCGAGATTTTCTTCTTGGACGGCAGATCAAGGATGCAGACATCGCAGTCAATAAGGATGCCATAGGTATCGGCAGATCTTTAGCCTCTGCCGTCAAGGGATCCTTCGTTGTTCTGGATGATGATTATGGAATCGTGCGTGTCGTCAAGGGTTCTGAGCACATTGACATCTGTGCAATGCGCGGCAATTCCATATCTGACGATCTCGCCGAAAGAGACCTTTCTATCAATGCAATGGCAATACCATTGTCAGCATCCATAATTCAAGAGTCACTTCAAGGGAATTATGATCTTAAGCAGTTTATTATCGATCCTCATAACGGCTGTCGGGACCTGAAATATGGAATCATCAGGATGGTTTCAGAACAGAATCTTATAAAGGACCCTTTAAGACTATTGCGGATATACAGATTTGCCGCCGAGCTGAATTTCACGGTTGATGCTCATACGTCTTCGGCTGTCCATGCTAATGCAGCACTCATATCGCAGTCAGCCGTTGAACGCATAACCAATGAGCTAAAGCACACTATGCAATCTGCTTCTTCTTATAATATTATCAAAGATATGGAGAAGAGCAGCCTGCTATTCCATCTATTCCCTGAATTTCTTCAGTATCCTGATGGATTGTGGCGTCAGACGAGGCATTCCTATAGGTATATGGAACACATCCTGCTTAATCTTGATCTGTATTTTCCGGATAGATGTTCTCCAATCCAAGATTATATTTCTGTCGGATCTCGTTCATTCTGCCTGAAACTGGCAACACTCTTTGAAGACAGCAAAGTTGCTGAAAAAATCTCCGGCAGACTCAAACTATCCCGCCTTGAGACAGACTTTATCACCATGTTGACAGCTAATGACAACATTCCGATAATCCTTGATGAAACAACAAAACGACCAATTATTCACCAGATGAAAGGAATCGGGGATAACATTTATGCAGTCACAATCTATTCCCTTGCAACCAAGAGAATTTGCCAGCTTTCGGAGAGTTCTCTAGTATCAACTGCAAGAGAAATTGTCAGAATGTATCAGGAAGATTTCATGCCCAGGTATAGAAATCTGCCGCTGATAAACGGCAATGATCTTACCAGCGAGTTCAGGCTTTCTCCATCCCCATTGTTTAAAGAAATCCTCTCTGCTATAGAGATGCTGGTATTGGAAGGAAAGATAAAGACAAGGCTGGAAGCTCTTGCCGAGGCTCAAAAGATTATCGCTGCAAAAAAAACATACCAGTAATTTACTGCCTCCGGCATTTTTTTGTATTTATCGCATTCATTGATATATTTGAGTAAAGATTGCATATATTTGTATTGCTCAATAAAATCCGGAATAAATGGAGGAAGACAATGAAAATCGAGCTTGAGGGCACTCTACTGACGATGACACCAGAGAACGAAAGAGAGAAAAAGGAACTGAATCAGTTATGGACGATAATCATTGGATGCGTTAACGAAGGTAAAAAACTGGTGCCTGTCGGCCAGTATCTGCCCGGCATGAAAGAAGTAGCAACGTTCAATATCGAGTGAGAAACATTCTGAATAATGCAGGGGGTGGGATTTCCTGCCCCCGCATCATTTAAAATAATTAGTTTAAATTGCCGGGCGAAATACTGTGTTCTTTTCCCATGCGCAAGCCCTTTCATAATCCTTGAAGAGCTTCTCTCTTTGCTTAAACTCTTTCGAATGGACTATCCTCCTGCCGCCTTTCAAATCAACGCTCATAACTGAATGAAGCATCTCGTGGTATACGACAAAGGCTAAAAAATACTGGGGCACGTTTCTCCTGTCGAGCACAGTGTTTATCCGTATTAAATCATTGACCTGGCTATAGCTGCCGAGAGTACGCTTCCTCACCATACCACGCAAAGAAACTCTGCCCCAGGTAATTGCTGACTTTACTGCTCCATCAAAATATTCACGATTGATTTCATTGAAAATTTCCCGGAGGTTATAATAACGTCCTATATGCCTCTCAATCATCTTTCTCGATGGCCGGCAGCTCAATTTTTCCCTGCTGCTTTCAATAAAGCGCCGAAAATTCGGCATCTTGCTTTTACGCCTCTGAAGAGCGCTTATGATCTCGCATACGACTGCATCGTCCGCATTAAGAAACATCCTGTGCAAACGAACTTGCATCAGTCCGTTGATAATATTGGCAGAGAGCATAGTCGTCGAGTTATCAGTAAGAATCAGAGAAATAGATCTGCCCAGGCTCGTCTCAATACAACGTCTGAGCGAACTTTCAGAGTGGTCAAAAGAGAAGCCTAACTGTCTGTTAATATGCCTCTTTAACACCTTCTACTAAGAATACCATAACTCCCCGACAATGCTGCCTTATTTGCGTTATAATAGCCCAATCCTGATAGAAAGGAATTTTTTTAGCTATCAATACGCTGGACATTATTGTTCTGGTCATCGTTGGACTTGCTACTGCGTTTGGAATATGGAGAGGTCTGGTCAGCCAGACCTTCAGCATAGCAGGAATTGTATGCGGATACTTTGCAGCAACAAGCTATTATGCTGTACTAGCTAAGCATCTTACCTTCGTGGATCATTCGGTGGCAAAAATACTCAGCTTTATCTCAATCTTTATCGCATGCATTCTCTGTGCTATGGTTATAGCAAGCATTATTGCCAAATTCCTTAAGCTGCCTGGTCTGGGCCTGGTCAACAGCTTTGGTGGAGGTGTTGTCGGATTTTTCAAAGGTTTTTTAATGGTTTCGCTGATCATTATATTTCTGCTCGCCATATTGCCTCAAGACAGCCATTTGCTGCAGGGATCAGCTACGCTTCCGTTTGTTCTGAGAGGAATTAAAACCATTGACGGCACAGTACCTAAAGATATAAAAGACCAATATCACAACAAGCTAGACAATATCAAATCAAAAATATTCCAACAGAAGGAAAAATGACAATTTGAAAGTCGCGCTGGTACAGCTGGATATAGCATGGCAAAAACCGGAACTGAATTTTCAGAGAGCTGCGAACTGTAGCGCACTGGCCGCGCAGGAAGGTTGTGATGTAGTTGTATTTCCGGAAATGTTCAACACCGGATTTTCGATGGACTTATCAGTTATCTCCGATGAAGGCATTGGTGAAACAACATCATTTCTTTCCGGCCTGGCCAGGTCAAATAAAATAAATCTCATAGCAGGGTTTGCCATGAAATCCCCTGCTGAAAAAAAAGGCCGCAATCTCGCTGTCGTATTTGACAGAACTGGAACGCTGACCGCCGCTTATACAAAAATCCATCCTTTTTGTCTCGCTGAAGAAGATAAATATTTCTTAGCCGGTGAAAACGTGACAATCTTTGATATTGATGGCATACCTTCAAGCGTATTTGTCTGCTATGATCTGAGGTTTCCTGAAGTCTTTCGAAAAGTCGCAAGACAGGTTAAAGCCGTCTTCGTTATAGCAAACTGGCCATCATCCAGGAAAAGACACTGGGAAATCCTATTAAAGGCGCGTGCCATAGAGAATCAGTGTTTTGTGATCGGAGTTAACAGGACCGGCACCGATGGAAACGGAGTCTATTATTCAGGAGGGTCGTGCGCTGTGGATCCGATGGGAAATATTCTCTGCAACGGCAACGAGGAAGAGTACGTCATTTGCGATTTGGATTTTTCGAAGGTTCATGAAGTTAGGGCTCAATATCCTTTTCTAAATGACATGAAGCTCATCAGCAACCAGCAAGCTTAAATGCAATCAAGTCCATATTGGCAAATTATTATGCTGTCACGAATAAGGCCGCCCTATTTTGCCGCATACTTGAAATGCTTCTCTTAAATGATATGCTTATAGATAATCGCAAATGCACCTGGAATATGCTCTTATGTAATGCACAGCTTTTGCGATTCTATTTGCGGATCAAGTCCCAATAATGTCTTTATGGCCTAATTAGCAGATCTGGGACTGATGCAGACACGGAGGTATTATGGAAATAGTGATTGAAAAAGCTCCCGGTGGCTTTATGATCGATGGACTTCAGCTGTTGGGAGGTAAATGCGGTTGTACATCTTTGCTTTCATGTTGTTTCAGCTGGTCTAAAATAAAGAGACGCGACAATACTTTTTTGTATTCTGCAAAGGCTGATACGCCTCAGACCAAAGATAATTTCCTGTGGGGATATATTGTTTCTAAAGATGGTTATACTGTTGAAGTCGAGTTCAATGACGCCAGAGACAAGACTATTTTTTCGGGCTTCTATCCGCCGCGCCTTGAAGAGTGGACGGCTCGCGGCTGGCATGTAGCTGCCAAAATTGGCAGCCGTGAAGATGGAACAATTTGGCGGTGTTCGGCATGTAAATGGCTTTACAAAGAGAACCAGCAAGATGTGCCATTTGAAGAGTTGCCTCCGGATTGGCGCTGTCCTGTTTGCAAAGCAACAAAGGATGTTTTTGAAAAGATAGGATAGAATGTTATGAATGCTTAATCGGCAAAATAGTGCCTCTTTAGTTCAGTCAAGATCGGTTGAGGATCAATTCGGCAAGGCTGCTTATGTCTTCTGAAATCGGCCATAAATAAAATTCCTTTAAATAGACGTAGGCTGCCACCTGACCGTTGCTGAGAAGCTTATCACAAAGATTTAAATAATCAATGAACTCATTATCGGAATACAGTACAACCATTGCCCTATAGATAATTCTGTGCATGTCCTGAGAAAAATCATCAGGGCCAATGAGCGCATGTGCAGCAGCAAACCTTTTATTATCAAAAATAATAGAAGCCAAAAGTGTCTGTTCAGCAATAATTGTACGCATCACTGCTATTATTCCTTTTCACTTAAAGTCTTTAATCTATATTATGAGGGAAATAACTGCCGTCATCAACTTAATAATGCATAGCGGCAATGGTGCGAGTAATAGTAGAGATTTGCTATGACTGATCAAGCGTGACCTGGATAACGATTTCATTGTATTCTTAAGCATGGCTTTATTAATCAAGGCGTTCTAATCTTATGAACGTATTCATTATCGACAATGAACTATTTATCCGGTTAGTATGCTTTCTGTCAGTATTTGCTGTTATGAGCATATGGGAGATCGTATCTCCGCGTCGCAAGCTTTCCTCGCAGAAAAGGCTGAGATGGACTAATAATTTAGCACTAACAATACTGAATGCCTTGGCAGTGAAAGTCGTCTTTCCTGCTGCAGCAGTTGGAACTGCTTTTGTAGGAGAGCTGACTGGTTGGGGTCTTTTCAATGTGTTGACAATCCCGTCTGCCCCGGCCGGTTTTTTTTCGTTTATGTTTCTTGATCTTACAATATATACTCAGCATTTTGTGTTCCACAGGGTGCCGCTCCTGTGGCTTTTGCACAGGATGCATCATGCCGATCCGGATATAGATGTCACCACCGGAGCTCGCTTTCATACAATAGAGATTATCGTTTCGATGGTGATAAAGATTTCGGTCGTTACAATAATTGGCGCTCCGGCTTGGTCGGTGCTGCTTTTTGAAATTATCCTTAACGCGACATCCATGTTCAACCACAGCAATATCCGCATACCGGTGGAAGTCGACAATTTCCTGAGAAGACTTGTCGTCACCCCTGACATGCACAGGGTACATCACTCAATCATACTTGCCGAGACAAACAGCAATTTCGGCTTCAATTTTCCATGGTGGGACAGGATTTTCAGAACTTACTGCGCCCAGCCGTCGCTGGGACATGAAGGCATGAATATCGGACTCAATAATTTCAGAGACACAAAATATCTTAAGCTGCCATGGCTATTGGCCATACCGTTTCTGGTGAGAAACAAGTAATATTGCTAAAGTTCTGTTTATGTTCAATGCTTATGAAACAGATAATGCGAATGCAGATGGCTGTGCGCATGGCCGTCGTGGTAATGCACATGCTCATGAATCAGGTTAACCTTAAGCAGCAGCTCTTCATCATGCAAAATGTCGTCGGCATTGCCTGTCTTTTCCACTTCATGCCCCTCGGAAAGGACAGCGACTCCGGCATGTAGCTCGGACACAAGCGAGAGATCATGTGTAGCGATCACGATTGTCTTGCCCGCTTCATTCAGCGCAAGAATCAGCTCCAAAAGAAAAACCTGCGTACGGGGATCCAGTCCATTTGTGGGTTCATCGAGGAGCAGGACGTCGGGATTCATGGTAAGCACAGAACCGAGGGCCACTCTTTTCTTTTCGCCTCCTGATAACATGTAGGTCGGCCTGTCTTTCAGATTCTCTATCTTCAGCATCTTCAATATTTCCATCGCTCTGTCCATCGCTTCTTCACGCATCAGCCCGACCTGTAACGGACCGAAAAGCAGTTCGTCGGCGACCGTAGGACAGAAAAGTTGAATGTCGGAATCCTGGAAGACATACCCCACCCTCTGTCTGAAGAAGCGGAGGAACTTCTTCTCTTTAAGATTGTCTTCAGTGACTGGTGTCCCCTGAAACAGATATTCTCCTTGAGAGGGAAACAATAGCCCCCCGAGGATCTGGAGGAGCGTGGACTTGCCGCTGCCATTGGAGCCGATTACGGCGAACTTATCTCTAGGGGCAATACTAAGACTAACATCTCGCAATGCGACAAACTGCTTATAATAAGAGTAACTAATGTGGCTTATTTCAATCATATCAATAGAAACCCCACACTTACAGATAGCAGAAATAACCCGGCAGTCCAGTCTCTCATGTTCACATGTCTATGATGATAGATTCTAACCTCACCAGAAAATCCACGGGCGGTCATCGCCTTGAAAACCTCCTCACACTCAATTTGTGTCTTTTTGAATACAAATGCGATCCTTCCGGCAATCCACTCGCGCGCCTCTTTCCTGCTGCTGCCGCGCACCAGTCGCGCTTTCTTCGCCAAATACATATCTGAAACTATATGTGCGAAGATAAATATGTATTTATAAGTCATGGAAATCATTACAAGCAAGGCGTCCGGGACTCTGAATACTTTTAAAGCTTTGATAATATCTGCAAATGGCGTCGTATAGAGGATAAGAAATGATATCGACAAAGAGTTTAACACTCTTAGCGTAAGCAAGGATACCAATGAGATTCCGCTATCAGTTATGCCTATGACCTGAGGGACATCAAACAACCAAAAGCTGACCGGGTGAGACAAAACGATCAAAGGCAGCACAACCTTTCCCGGCACTATTATATTCAGCGAAGACGGAGCAGAGATAAGAAAGCCAAACAGAAAGCCCATTAAAATCACTTTTTTATAAAAGCTTATAAGATTGAGCCGGCAAAATAACGCAAGAATGAATATGAAAATGAAGATCATAGCTTCCGGCATTATAGTTCTCTTCAGGCTTATCACAACCGTCAGCGCCGCCAGAAATATTATCTTTACCCTTGCATCAATATCATGAAGCAGACTTGCTCTCGCAGATAATTCCCATTGTGCATAGCCTTCTGTAAATAAAGCAGCAAAATCTTTTATTCCTTTTTCGAGATACGAAATATCAGCGTGCCCGCTGCCGCCAGCTACAGAATGCGTGTCTGAAGATATATCAGATGCACTTAGCAGAAATGACGGTATGTCACTTTTCATGTTTAATCACAATCCTCGAAATGAGGTAAAGGAGCAAGGCCACTAAAGCTACTCCCAGAATAGCCGATCCAATGTAGGACAAGGCCTGGGAGCCGAAAGATGCGCCTTCTCCGCTGAAATTGTAGTCCGGCACAGGCGCCTTCCATATATCAGCCAGTTTCTTAAAACCTTCGGGTAAATATCCTATCATATTTTTCAGCGTTTTAGATCCCCACTCACCCCAGGCATCTCCGGCGCCAAATTTCTCAGGCAGGTAAATGCCCAGAGGTGACAAAACTGCCATGACCGCTAATCCAAGCCATAGTTTCTTATGAAACGTTGTCATGACACCTCCCTCATGCCGAAAACAGCATCCGGTTCATGTTTCATGAAATACTTCAGTATCATCATAGTAACCGCGCCTTCAAGGATACCGAACAAGGCAAGATGCTCCAGTGCCATTGCAGTCACGGCAACTGATAAAGGATAAGGAGCATATAGAGGCAGGCCGTCCGGGCCGGACGCTATCAACGGCTGAATGCCGAACTCTATACCGGTTACGACTGCGGCGATCGAAAGCCCTGCGTACCCAGCGAGGAACGCTGAAATATAGAACCTGGGGCCTGTTGTCGCTTTCCCGTTTACAAGCCTGAAGGTCCAATATGAAACAAACGGTATTACCACGGCCATATTGAAGCAGTTCGCGCCGACCGCTGTAATCCCGCCATCTCCGAAAATGATCGCCTGAATAATCAGGACTACCGATACAGCAAGCACGGCGGACCATGGTCCCAGCAGAATAGCGATTACTCCAGCCCCGACCGCATGGCCCGTGGTGCCGCCCGGGATCGGGATATTGAACATCATAATCAGAAATGAGAATGCGGCAGCCATTGCAAGATAAGGAATGTGTTTATGTGAAAGTTCGCTCTTTATTTTTCGTAGAGCTATCGTCCAGATACATGCCGAAACACCGAATAAAGGAACATACGTCTGAGGACTCAAATAACCATCGGGTATATGCATTACAGCCTCCTTCTAAAATCTGAACGTGATCCCGGCAAGGACCGTGTTGTCGACTTCGGGCTTGGTTAGTCCGTATTTGTATCCGGCATCTATGTCGATATTATCCGTGATCGAATAAACAACGCCGCCGAGAAAAAAAGCGGGATCAGTGTGGGAGCTCTTGTCCGTATTTCTTTGGATTCCGGTATTGGCTACAAGCTTCAGTCCTTTTGCGACTTCCAACTCTGCGGCTGCGGAAACATGCCAGAGCGAAACCCTTTGATCGAGCTTGTTTTCGTTGCCTATATATCCGAGATTAAGATGAAATGCCCATGGTTTCAATTCTTTGGTTGTTATAAAAAAAAGACTGCAAGTGACATTCCCTGTGCCTAACTGCTTTTCCTCATCTCCTGTAGGGAAAGATAAACCTGGCTTTATAGCGAAACTAAAGCCGTTCGTTTCATAAAACCTCCACTTTGCGGCTAAGAACAGATCGCCAAACCCATCATGGCGTTCGGTCTGCTCGGCATATTTTGTCTTAATCCATTGGTATGGAATACCAATGCAAACATCTACCGTTTCGAAAACCCCATAGGTCAGTGCCGACACAGCCGGAGTTGTATCCTGCACGACTTCTTCGCCGCGGTCCCTGCCGTACTGTCCGTTTAACTCAAGTTGAAATTTTCCCTTTCCCTGAGTGCCAGCGTCGTCGGTGATCAGTGGATGGGCTGCATAGGCATTATAAGAAAGCGATATCATTAATAGGGCGGAATAAAAAACTCTTTTCATCAGTCAACCCCCGGTCGTCAAGAAATAAAAAAGCCACAAAGGCTTTCCTAAGACCTTCTGGTCTCATTGAGGCCTTCGTGGCTCAATATTCTATTTTTAAATTACCAAACCTGGCGTTATTTGTCAATATATGAATAGTAAATTCGTCACTTCAATTATAATGATTTAAGGTTATAATGATACTGAATGAAGAGCGTCGGCTTCCTATACGATGACATTTATATAAAACATAAGACACCTGCCGGTCATCCGGAAAACTGCAACCGCTTAATATCCATAATCAACTCCATAGACTCAACTAATCTATGGAGCAGTCTGATACGAATTGCTGTGCGTAAAGCAACATATGAAGAAATTGCGCTCATTCATTCTGAACGGTACATCAACAGAGTAAAGCGTTTCGGAACGGGATACCTTGATTCAGATACCTACATGTCTGAAAACAGCCTGGAGGCTGCATGCTTTGCGGCCGGAGCAGTCATCGAGGCAATAGCGCACTGCCGCAAAGGGACTTTTGAGAGGGCCTTCTGTGCAGTCCGTCCGCCCGGCCATCACGCAGAAGCAGATGCTGCAATGGGGTTCTGCATATTTAATAATGTAGCTATCGGAGCCCGTTATGCTCAAAGCATCGGTTGTAAGAAGGTTTTCATAATAGATTTCGATGTGCACCACGGAAACGGCACTCAGCATGCATTCGAAAAGGATCGTTCAGTCTTCTTTTTCAGTACGCACCAGCATCCACACTATCCAGGCACTGGTGCTAAATCTGAAAGAGGCCGCGATACGGGTGAGGGATTCACCTTCAACTCTCCTATGAGCGCAGGCTCAGGAGATGCAGAGTTTACTAAAGTGTATGAGGATGTGATGCCTAAACTTGTTGATGACTTCGCTCCCGATATCATCCTTGTATCGGCGGGCTACGACATCCTGGATGCAGATCCTCTTTCGGCTACACGCGTTTCGCAGGCTGGAATCAGGTCGATAGTCCGCAGCATTATTAGATGCTCTTCAGTGCCAATCGTTTTTACACTTGAAGGTGGTTACAATCTAACCGCTCTCGGCAAAGCCGTCAAAGGGACTATCGAGGAGATGCTTCAGTAAATCCGAAATCGCATTGGCATATTGCTGTCTGCTGTTTTCCTCTATTTGCGCCAGCATATCGAATGGCTTCTGAAAGGAGTCCCTTTCGGCAGCAAACACTCCGTGGCCATAAATGATCACCCCGCGACCTTCCTCCATAACGGCAGGCACCGTGCCGGCCAGACCAGTTGGTCCCGTGCCGATCTCTCCCGAAACTACCGGGGTATTTCCAACAAATCTTTTCTTAGCACATAGTTTGTGACATATGCTCCTGTCACAGCCTGCTTCTTTACAGAACATGGACATTATCACGGAGAATTTGGGATGGGCATGCATAATTGCGTTAAGACCAGTTTTCAAATAAATGTTCTTGTGCGCGGACAGCTCTGATGATGCAGTTATGCCTACGGATGATGAACCGTCAAGAGGCACCTTATCAATGTCGTGTTCGAGTTCATCAAGTGAGCTTCCAGTTCGGCTGATAAATATATGATCTTTAAAAATATAAGAGATATTGCCGAAATGTGAGTCCACCAGTCGCCGCGTCACGATTGCCCGGCCTGCCTCCATCAGCATTGCAGCCACATCATCTTCGGTGCGCGGCGGTTCCGATCGCAGGGCTACACGTTCTCTCCGCATCACAACAACAGACAGTCGCGCGATATCGATGAAGGCCTTCACATAATCCGTATCAATCCGCGTACCGTTCCTTGCACAGTTGTCGAAATATACTAGAGAATCGTGAAAATATTTTATAAACATCGAAAAACATGCAGAGCTGAATGAAATGTAAGCCTGTTCCGGTGTAAATGCGCCATGAGTGACAATGCCAAGATTACTGATTATTACCGCTTTGCGGCGCGAAAGCGCATGTGCCATTGCAACCGGATTTAAATCGTCGACTACCGGAAAGTCATGGAAGAAGGTGCGAGTTTCGCAATCCATAGGGACTATGATATTTCCAGCGCCGCACTCAGAGTCCCTTTCTACAATCTGGCGGATAATACTTCGATACGGTTCAGAAGGAGAGGCAAAAAGAAGGCTGCTCACATTCATCATTCGCAATACTTCATACAGGCAAGCTATATCATCTCCTGTCTGTCTGTTGCAGAAAAGATCGGCATCCACCGCAAGAAATGTTGAATCCTCTTTCTTTGACAGTCCCTGAGCTTCGAGTTTATCCAAATATTTATTTATGACATTCAGCATCGCGTTTTATGATTTTTCTAATTATTTATACCCGCGAATCCTGTAATAGTTATCAAGCGCCCTAAGAAATTCTTCGCGGTCAATCGGCGGTATTTTTGCAGATCCGGACGATCCTTCTTCGGTAAAGAACCTCGCAGGCAGGTCGTCATCGCTCATGGCAAAGCCATTAGCTGCATTCATTCTTCTTTCGAGATTCCATATGCTCTCACCAATCTTCATCAGCGACTGAACATCATGATCTCCGCCGGTCACAGCGTTTAACGCCCTGGAGTATTCCTCGAGCCCCGCAGCAAGAAAAGTGAACCTGCACGCTGAAAGAGAGTCGGCCACAGCATTGATATCCTCGGATATCTTAATCATCCTGGCCTTGCCTTCAAAGGAGAACCTGTCAACCGCAACCGGTTTCCTCAAAATTTCGCAGCCTACCGGATACGCCCGCATATGACAGCCTCCTCTGTTCGAAGTGGCATAGGCCAGAGCCATGCCATAGGCGCCTCTTGGATCATAAGCCGGCAATTCAAGTTTCTTGACGGACATACTCAACTCAGGCCGTCCTCTCGAGCAGGCATAACGGAACGATCCCTCAGACAGGGCTGACCCTAACCCCTCCCTGTTGCCGATCTCTATCAGCATACTGAGCAGTTTCGATGAAGTCAGCCTGATGCCGCTGATTTCGGCATAGCAGGCGATGGTTGAGGCCGCAGATATAGTATCAAGTCCAAAGTCGTTACATATTCTGTTTGCTTCAACAATCGTTTGCAAATCAGCACAGCCATTGAGGGCGCCGAAATGTGATGCCGACTCAAACTCCGGTATCACCTCTCCGCGCAATCCCGTTTTTTTACAGAGTATGGGACAGCCCGCGCAGCCTGTCTTTTCTGTCATGTAGCGCGTTTTTATCTGATGCCCGGAATAGCGCGTCGCCTCGGGGAAATATGTCCTCCTGAAATTATCAGTCGGTTCCATTCGTCTTGCATGTATGAGGTCGACCAGCGCTGCAGTGCCGAATTCTGCAATGCCAAACTCTCCAAAGATTGCAGGAGACGCCCGCAGAAGTCTCATGATATCCTCCGTTGCTTCTGCCAGGCATTCCGGATCTGCAACAGAAATCATTCCGTCTCCCTTTACTCTTATAGCCTTCAACTTCTTCGCTCCCATGACAGCACCCAAACCGCCCCGTCCTGCCGCATAACGCCCGTCGATCATAATCGAAGAATAAAGAACTCCCCTCTCCCCTGCCCTGCCGATTGCAGCGAACGAGTGCCCTGCCCCGATGAGTTTATGCAAGTCAAATATGTTGACGCCGGCAAGATTGCCTGCTGTCACAATCGATACGCTATCATTCTCGATATCTATTACTACCCATTCTTTCGATGCACCGGTAATCTCAATGTAGTCGAAGCCTGCCCGCTTCAACTCTGTGCCGAAGCATCCTCCGACTGAGCTGTCAGTAACAGTACCTGTCAAAGGAGATCTTGAGACAACCGACATGCGGCCTGATGTGGGCACATCCGTTCCCACCAGCGGGCCGGTTGAGAAAATAATAGGCATCTTGGGATAGTCGTAAGTATGCGTGATCCTGTCGCCCATGAGCGCAACTCCAAGCCCCCTACCGCCGATGTAGCTTTCGCAGAGACCTGCAGGTGTAGCAGCTACAGTTACTTTGCCTGCCGAAAGATCAACTTTCAGATACTTGCCGGCATATCCATTCATGGTATTTATTTTAACGCAGTCATCAATAAATATTTCCCCTTTGTCAGTTAAGCATATGATGAAATCAGGCCATCGTTATTCAATGCTCTGATGATCACGAGTTATTTCGCAATTATGTACATGCAGATTGAAGACAAACGTCATGGCAATATTTTCAAGATAGACGCGACGGGGAAAAAGTCAACGCCGGCACTCCGGCCAACCCTCAAATCTGGATCATTTTATCCTTGATGATGATACAATATTTATCTTTTTTCACAATTATGACAGCATAAAGACGAACCGATCTGTCAGGACATCATTTACAAGAGTATGGAATACGAAGCAATCTGCGCTTCATATAATGCTTTGAAATGCGCTTCTGAAAGTTGGGGTTAAGATGAATATCTATCGTTCTGTGCAAAAAGATGTGGTCATAATAGGAGCCGGGGCATCCGGCCTTATGTGCGCGATTGAGGCAGGCAAGAGAGGGCGCTCTGTAGTTCTGATCGACCATATGGGCAAGATAGGCAGCAAGATCAGGGTATCCGGCGGTGGACGCTGCAATTTCACTAATATCAATTTGAATTCATCAAATTATATTTCTGCAAACCCTCATTTCTGCAAATCGGCGCTTGCCAGGTTCGCCCCACGCCACTTCATGGACATCCTCGAAAAGCATGGAATAGATTACTATGAAAAAGAGAAAGGCCAGCTTTTTTGTCGCAAGACCGCAGGGGAAATCGTCAGGATGCTGCATGATGAATGCAGACGCGCAGGAGTGGAAATCATGTTAAATTGCAAGGTCGGCAAAATATCCCGGCCGGACGTATTTTGTGTTTCGTTAAACAATGCCGTGATAAAATCCTCGTCGCTGGTGATTGCGACGGGTGGTTTATCTCATCCTGATCTTGGAGCAACTGATTTCGGATTGCGCTTAGCAAAAAAATATCAACTAAACGTGCATAACCCGAGGCCTGCGCTGGTCCCCCTTGTATTTGACCGGATGGATTCGGAAATCTATAAGGGATTAAGCGGGCTTTCATTCAGGGCAACTGTAAGCTGCAGGAAAAGATATTTTGATGGGGAGGTGCTTTTTACACACAGAGGCCTAAGCGGCCCTGCTATTCTTCAGATCTCTTCATATTGGAGTCAAGGTGAAGAACTCATACTCAATCTTTTCCCTGATATTGACATATTAGACGTATTAACACAAAATCGAAATAGCCGTGTGGAAATGGCCAATCTGCTGGCTGACTACATACCACGGCGATTAGCGCTTAAGTGGACAGATAAGTTTTCCCCATCCCGGCCTTTGAGCACTTATTCTGAAAAGGAGCTGAAAGAGATATCCGTGCTGCTGCACAACTGGAAACTCAAGCCGCAATGCTCTGAAGGATATAAAAAAGCTGAAATCACTGCAGGCGGAGTGGATACGGATGAGCTTTCCTCTAAAACAATGGAGACAAAGAAGGTGCCTGGACTATACTTTATAGGTGAGGTCGTTGATGTCTCAGGACAGCTTGGAGGCTATAATCTGCATTGGGCATGGTCATCCGGATTTGCCGCGGGTCAATACGTTTAAAGATGAAAATAATAGTTCTTGCATCGTCATCGCCAAGGCGAAAAGAAATTCTTGAAAAGGCAGGCTTGCGGTTCATAGTCGATGAAAGTGACTATGAAGAGGATATGAGCTGCATCACTGAACCTAGAAAGCTTGTATTGAAACATTCTACGGGCAAGGCGAAAGCTGTTGCGTTGCGTCATAGAAACGCCCTGATTATCTCGGCCGATACGATTGTAGTGCTTAATAACAGGATATTCGGAAAGCCGCGCAGCATAAGGGAAGCAAGAGGTATGCTGAGGGCTTTAAGCGGAAAGGCTCATACGGTCATCACCGGCTATACCATACTCGATACTGCCGCTGGCAGAATATTGTCCCGGGCGGTAGAATCAAGAGTGTTTTTCAAAAAGCTGAGTGACGGCGAAATCGCCTCATACATTGAATCCGGAGAGCCTCTCGACAAAGCCGGCGCTTACGGCGTGCAGGGACTTGGAGCAGTAATAGTCAAAAAAATCGAAGGAGATTTTTTCAACGTAATGGGTCTGCCCCTTAATTCACTTGTGCAAAGTCTGGCCAAATTTGGTATAACTGTACTATAACGTTATTCTGCAACGTAGAGCCATTGTGGCATGTTTGCATATCTGCTGAAAAATCTGACAAGGAAAGGCCGGAACCATGAGACTTCCAGCAAACAAGACCAAGATAGTCTGCACAATAGGCCCCGCATCTGAAACACAGGAAGTCATGCAGCACATGATCCGTGCCGGCATGAACATAGCCAGGCTGAATTTTTCCCATGGTGATTACGACAGCCATGCCCGCATTGCCGAACGCATCAGAAATGCGGCTTCAAAGGAAGGCAGGCGTGTGGCGCTCATGGCTGACCTTCCAGGGCCGAAGATGCGTATAGGCCGCATTGCTGATGACCCGGTAGATCTCAAGCCGGGGGATACGATCTTTCTCACTACCGAAGACATAACAGGTTCTGCCTCCAGGGTATCGGTTACATTTGAAAGGCTGCCGCTGGTTGTCAAGCCGAGAGATACACTGTATCTCAACGACGGACTGATTCAGCTTGAAGTGATTAATGTCTCTGGAAACGATGTTAAGTGCGAGGTTGTTGTAGGCGGAGAGCTTCGTTCACGCAAGGGGCTGAATCTGCCGGGCATAGACCTCGGCATCAGCGCTTTTACGGAGACGGACAGGCAGTGGCTCGAGATTGCAAAGCGACTGAAACTCGACGCTGTGAGCCAGTCGTTTGTCGATTCGGCGGCAGACATAGACGCAGTGAGAGCGGCGGCGCATGCGATGGACTACGATCCGTTCATTATCGCAAAGATAGAGCGTCGTACAGCTCTCAGGAATATAGATTCCATTATATCGGCAGCCGACGGCATCATGATTGCAAGAGGAGACCTCGGGGTTGAAATCCCTATTGAGGAGATCGCGCTTGTCCAGAAATCTCTCATGAAAAAGGCGAACCTTGCAGGTAAACCCGTCATAACCGCAACTCAGATGCTCGAATCAATGACCGGAAATCCGAGGCCGACGCGGGCCGAATCGACCGATGTAGCCAATGCGATTCTTGACGGCACAGACTGTGTCATGCTGTCGGGAGAATCGGCCATGGGCATGTACCCGATTGCAGCCGTAAACATGCTCGCCCGGATCGCGGCATCTATCGAGCCAGTGCGCGGCAGCTATTCCGCACGCGATATTCTCCTCTCTCTGCCCAACAGCGAATGCCCGAAGCTCTCTGACATAATCGCGATGAGCGTGGAGTCCACCCTGAAATGCATCACGCCTGCCGCCATATTCGTGCCGACCCACAGCGGCGGCACCGCCAGAAGCATATCCCGCTTTCGCCTGCCCGTCTGGATCATGGCCGTAAGCTCCCTGGAATCCACATGCCAGACACTCCAGTTTTCATACGGCGTACATGCCCTGCACGAGCCCAGCCATCCGGACAACTGGAACGCGTATATCAGAAACTGGCTTTCTGTTTATGAATTTGATGGCGACCTTGCCCTCGTCACCGAAGGACCTTCATCAAAATTCCCGGACATGAACAACAGGATGGAAATCGTGGATTTGAAAAGAGAAGAATGCAGGAAGCTTTAGGGGCGAACGGTCGTTCACCCCTTTAATTATCTTATGTAATCTGCAAAATTAGGCCTGTACTGTCTTGTATGGAGCTGTTCTATGTAACTGATCATCTGAGATGAAGTTTTCGCTCTGAAAGCTTCGGTCCTTATAACCCTGGTCTCGTGAAGTCCTCTCACATACCATGCAAAGAATTTCCTGAATTTAGTAGTGCCAGTCTCATCTCCGTACTTATCTATCATCATTCTTAAGTGTGTTAGCATTGTATCAACAACATCGCAAACAGGAGGCCGCTGTGGCGGAATTCCGTTTTGGATGTATTGAGTAGTCTGACTGAATATCCACGGATTCCCAAGGGCTCCCCTGGCAATGGCAACTCCGTCACAGGCGGTCTCATCAAATATTTTTTTGATCAATGCAGGTGAAAAGGCATCGCCGCTCGCTATAACCGGTATCTGCAGAGACTCTTTGACCCTTCTAATCTCACTATAATCTACGGTCCCGCTGTAGCCCTGCTCCTGAGTGCGGCCATGGAAGAACAATGCACTAGCTCCGGCGTCCTGAGCATGAAGTGCAGCTTCAAGCGCATTGATGCTGGCTTTGTCCCATCCGGCCCGGATTTTTACTGTTACAGGCTTATTAGAATTAAGAACGAGAACCTTAACTATCTTACCTATCTTCTTAGGTTCTTTTAGGAGCGCCGCACCCTCTCCCCTTTTAGTGACTTTGCCCACGGGACATGCTGCATTTAGATCAATAATGTCAAAGTTGTATTCATGAAGCACACCCATTGCTGCATGCATTACGGCGGCATCATTTCCAAGCAGCTGAACGCCTAGCGGCCTATCATGAGCATGCCTTGAAAGCATATTCAACGTATTTCCATTTTTAAATGAAAGCGCCCTGGCACTGATCATCTCAGTGAACGCAAGCTCGCAACCAAACCGCCTGTTGAGCAAGCGAAACGGCAGATCAGTGATGCCGGCCATGGGGGACAATACGAGCGGAGATGAGAATGTCAATGTGCCTATTTTCAATGCCGTTAGTGTACTCTATTGATGAGGAACCGTCAAACGTGAAATAATATGACTATAATATGAGAAAATAGTTAATTTGGATTCATAACGTATACAATGCTTAATTAGAGATGGGGTACTGATATGCAGAGAGATATACTGAACATTCTGGATATGATTTATAGCGAATGGGAAAAGTTCGTATCTGCCGGCAGTCGCGATATTCAGGACATTAGACCTCAGATAGTTGAATCATGGATTAGATGCCATCAGGCAAGCGTAAGCCCTTATGATGCCCACTTTCATCGCTCGCTCGAAGAAGACCAGTTGGCCGATCTTCTGCATAAGAAAGATACTCTGATAAATATTGCCAAACCATTCATGTCCAATCTCTATAAGTTTGTGCAAGGTTCTGGCTTTGTTGTGGTTCTGACAGATGAAAACGGCCATATAATGGAAATGCTTTGCGACGAAGAAACCCTGAAGAATCCGATGACGAGGAACTTCTTCCGGGGATCAAGCTGGCACGAATATGAAGCCGGGACAAATGCAATCGGTACGGCATTGATGATTCAGGCTCCGATCCAGGTGTCAGGAGCTGAGCATTACTGTCAGAAGCATCATTGTCTGACCTGCTCTGCTGCGCCTATTTTCGACCCTAACGGACAGGTGATCGGGATTCTAGACATGTCAGGGGCTTCTCACGCTTCCCACCTGCATACGCTCGGAATGGTCGTTGCCGCAGCCGAAGCAATCATGGCTCAGCTCAGAATACGCCAGAAGAATTATGAACTTGCATTGGTTAACAGCAGACTCAGCAACTTCTTCAATACGGTCTCTGACGGCATACTCATAGTAGACAGAAACGAAGTAATAACAGAGCTCAATCCCGCAGCCAAGTCCATGCTGAGACGTCCTGAACAAAATATCATAGGAACGCCTATTAAACACCTGCTTGACTGCAGGGCGCCTGGCGGCAAATTGCCTTCGGCTGCCGACAGATATTCTGATGTTGAAATAATGATTGATACTAAAGATGGTATCTGTCATTGCCTCGCCTCTGGTGAACCCGTGATTAACGAACGGGGAGAGGCAACCGGCGGATTTATTGTCATGCGGCCTATTAAACAGGTTCAGAACCTGGTCAATAGATTTAGTGGCTATTACGCGACTCTTCAGTTCAACGATATCATTGGTGAGAGCGATGAAATCCGCGAGGCGATCCGGCTTGCCTCTCTGACAGCCACTACATCCTCAAACATACTTCTTCAGGGAGAAAGTGGCACGGGCAAAGAAATATTCGCCCAAGCCATTCATAACCGCAGCAATCAGAGCAGCGGACCGTTTATCGCGCTCAATTGCGGCGCTATCCCCCGTGAACTTATCGGCAGCGAGTTGTTCGGGTATGAAGAAGGGGCTTTTACCGGCGCCAAAAGAGGCGGTAAACCCGGAAAATTCGAGCTGGCCTCAGGCGGCACCCTCTTTCTTGATGAAATTGGAGACATGCCTCTTGAGCAGCAGATATCTCTACTCAGAGTGATCCAGGACAAGAAAGTTGCCAGAATCGGCAGCGATAAAATGATACCTGTAAATGTCAGACTGATATGCGCTACCAACAGGAATCTGCTCCAGGAAGTGGAAAGAGGCACGTTCAGGCATGATTTGTTTTACAGATTGAATGTAATCTCTATTACTATTCCACCGTTGCGCAATAGAATCAGGGATATACCAATGCTTTTCGTTCATTTTCTTGAAAAATTGGGGCGGGACCGCCGTTGCAAGTTCGACATAGAGCTCGACGTCTTTGATTACATTACACAATACAATTGGCCTGGTAATGTGCGTGAACTTCAAAATGTGGTAGAACGCGCCGCAAGTCTTGCTGAAAACGGCGTAATTTCTTTGAGACAGCTTCCTGCTGAGTTTTATTCTCCATTTTTTCAACCCCTATCGGCTCCTTCTGCTCGAATATTCGAAAATCGCGAACAACGTCAGCAACTTGTTAGAGATTCAGAGAAAAGCAAGATTATCAATCTATTGGACAGGCATGCTGGTAACGTAAGCAGAGTTGCGCGGGAAATGGGATTATCCAGAAAGACACTATATAGCAAGATGCGGTCGTACGCTATTCAAAACTAATAACTGTTACCTATATGTATAATAAATGTAACTATTGTATTCATGAAGGTTACACTTATTAATATCGGTGTTACATATTCTTCAAATAGCTTTAATATTGTTTGATCCTTATAAATATTCAATAACTATTTGAAATACTTAAAGTTAACTGACTCATGAATAAACTTGTCTGTCTCATTGGCATTGAACTTGCCTTATTATATGTAGAGGCGTATTATTGCACATATATTCGATTTCGAAGTGAAAGGACTAAGGTGGATGAAAACTATATCCGTGCATGACGCTGAAGGGATGATCCTCTGTCACGATATTACGGAGATCGTCCGCGACAAATTCAAGGGCCGTGCCTTTAAAAAAGGGCATATCGTCAGAAAAGAAGATATTCCCAGGTTGCTTGACCTTGGCAAAGAGCATCTTTATGTCTGGGAGCTTGATGAAAACACACTCCATGAAAACGAGGCAGCCATTCGTCTGGCCAAGGCGGCATCAGGGCCTGGGATCTTTTTGACCGAGCCTGTTGAAGGCAAAGTCGAACTGAAGGCCTCGACAGCCGGCCTGCTCAAGATCAATGTTGGTGCACTTGAAGAGATCAACGATGTCGATGAAATAGTATTGGCTACCATCCATACAAATCAACTGGTGACGGCGGGAAAGACCATTGCCGGATGCCGGGTCGTGCCGCTTGTGATCGCCGCCGACAAGATACGCGCTGTGGAAGGGATCGGACACAAATATTCTCCGGTGTTTGAGATAAAGCAGCTGCGGTCATGGAAGGTCGGCGTAGTTACCACTGGGAGCGAAGTATACCACGGCAGGATCAAGGACCAGTTTGGACCTGTGCTGGACAAGAAAATCACAGCACTGGGAAGTAATGTTCTGCGTCAAATATATTCGGATGATGATGTCCAAATGATCTCGAAGGCTATTACTGACTTGATCCGTGAAGGTGCCGAAATGGTGATTACAACGGGAGGCATGTCCGTCGACCCTGACGATGTAACCCCTGCGGGGATAAGGGCTGCAGGCGGACGCATAGTGACTTATGGCGCTCCTGTTCTTCCAGGTTCCATGTTCATGCTCGCATACATGGGCAACATACCGATAATGGGATTGCCTGGTTGCGTAATGTATCACAGGACTACAATCTTTGATCTCGTTGCGCCGCGCATATTCGCCGGCGAAGAAATAACGCGTAAAGACATTACGCGTCTCGCACATGGAGGACTCTGTACGGTTTGCAATCCGTGCATGTTCCCTAATTGCGCTTTTGGAAAGGGTATTTGAGCGGCTGAGCCGTTCCTATTCTGAATAATAAGGAGAGAAAAATGCAAAGAAAGATCCTGAAGGTCAACGGCGTTGCCAGGTCTCTGGTCGTAGATCCGGAGATGTCACTGGCCGAAGTGCTTCGGCAGCAGATGCTTTTGACCGGATGCAAGGTCGGATGCGGCCAAGGCCAGTGCGGAGCATGTTCGCTAATCCTCAATAGCAAGCTCGTACGGTCATGCGTAGTGAAGATGAAAACAGTGCAGGACTACGCAGAAGTCCAGACAATCGAAGGCCTCGGAACCGAAGACAATCTCCATCCGCTGCAGGTTTCATGGATGGCTCATGGCGGCGCGCAGTGCGGCTTCTGTACGCCCGGCTTCATCATGTCGGCTAAAGCTCTGCTCGACACAAATCTGAGCCCCGGACGCGAGGATGTCAGAGACTGGTTCCAGAAGAACAGAAATGCATGCCGTTGCACTGGCTACAAGCCGCTCGTTGACGCCGTAATGGATGCGGCCAAGGTGATGCGAGGCGAAATGAAGAAGGAGGCGCTGCTGTTCGAGCCAGGGAAAGATGGAAGCATTATAGGATCAACCTATCAGCGGCCTTCTGCTGTCGCCAAAGTTACAGGCTCGTGGGATTTCGGCAACGATGTAGCCCTTCAGATGCCGGCCGATACTCTACGACTGGCCTTGGTACAGGCTGAAGTTTCGCATGCCAATATAAAGGGCATCGATACGTCGGAAGCCGAGAAAATGACGGGTGTTTACAAGATTGTCACCCATAAAGATGTAAAAGGCAAGAATGCGATCACCGGCCTTATTACCTTCCCGACCAACAAAGGCGACGGATGGGACCGTCCCATTCTATGCAAAGACAAGGTTTTCCAGTATGGTGACGCAATAGCAATAGTTTGCGCTGACACAGTCGATAACGCAAAGGCTGCTGCAGCAAAGGTTAAAGTTGACCTTGAGGTGCTGCCGGCATACATGAGCGCTCCAGCCGCAATGGCGCACGATGCCATGGAAATCCACCCCGGCGTTCCCAACGTCTATTATGAGCAGGGAATAGTCAAGGGGGGGGAGACCGGGCCGCTGATGGCTAAGGCAGCTTATGTCGTCGAAAATGATTATTACTGCAGCCGTCAGCCGCACCTTACAATGGAGCCGGATTGCGGATGCGCCTATTTCGATGAAGACGGACGTCTCACCATCCAGTCCAAGAGCATAGGTATCCATCTGCATCACGCCATGATATGCCCCGGACTCGGCATCGAACCCGAAAAACTCCGCATTATCCAGAATCCAACAGGCGGAACTTTCGGCTACAAGTTCAGCCCTACAATGGAAGCCTTGCTGGGTGTGGCATGCATGGCCACCGGCAAGCCGGTATCACTGACATACTCGATGTACCAGCACATCACTTATACCGGCAAGCGTTCACCGGGATTCGTCAAACTCAAACTGGGCGCTGACAAAGATGGAAAGCTTATCGCCATGGAAAGCGACTGGACGATCGACCACGGTCCGTATTCGGAGTTCGGCGATCTGCTGACCGTTCGCCAGGCACAGTTCATCGGCGCAGGTTATAACATTCCAAACATTCGCGGCAAGGGAAGGACGGTCTGCACCAACCATGCTTGGGGTTCTGCATTCCGCGCATACGGTTCTCCGCAATCCTTCCTGGCGTCTGAAAGTCTAATGGATGAGCTCGCTGATAAAATTGGAATTGACCCGTTCGAGCTACGCTATAAGAACATTTATCGTCCCGGAGCCACTACGCCGACCGGCTGTGAACCTGACGTATATTGCCTTGAAGCCTTGTTCGATAAGCTCCGTCCGCTTTATGACGAGGCGAAAAAGAGATGCAAGCAGCTTTCAACGCCGGACGTCAAGCGCGGGGTCGGAATCTCCCTTGGCATTTACGGATGTGGACTCGACGGTCCTGATGGTTCTGAATCAGCAGTAGAACTGACCAAAGACGGTGTGCTGGTCATTAATTCCTGGGAAGATCACGGTCAGGGAGCCGATCTGGGCACCCTCACCTTCGCGCATGAGACATTGAAGCCGCTCGGTCTGAGGCCCGACCAGATCAAGCTGCAAATGAACGACACTGCCACATGCCCCAACAGCGGCCCTTCGGGCGGAAGCCGCAATAACGTCATGACCGGCAATTCGATCAAAGTATCGTGCGAGATGCTCCTGAACGCAATGCGCAAACCCAATGGCACATACCGCACATACGATGAAATGGTAACCGAGAAGGTTCCTCTTCGTTACAACGGCAAATGGGCTGCTGCTGCATGCACCGCCTGCAGCAGCGAAACCGGACAGGGAAGTCCGTTCCCTATCTATATGTATGAACTATTTATGCCTGAAGTGGAAGTTGACATGAAGACCGGTAAGGCGACTGTAGTCAAATTTACGACTGTTGCCGATCTGGGCACGATCATCAATAAGGCTACTGTTGACGGCCAGATTTACGGCGGTATTGCGCAGGGCATAGGGTTGGCGCTCAGCGAGGATTTTGAAGACCTTAAAAAGCATACCAACCTGATGAGTTGCGGCCTGCCGTATACAAAGGATGTGCCTGATGATTTCCAGATCATCTACAACGTAACGCCGAGGCCACTCGGACCTTACGGAGCAGCAGGAGTAGGCGAAGCTCCGCTTACATCGCCTCATGCAGCAATCTTGAACGCCATATACAACGCCTGTGGTGTTAGGGTAACCAAAGTCCCGGCCAGGCCCGAGGTGATCAAGGCTGCGCTCGATGCAAAAGGCAAGAAATAAGTAGTAATATAAATTAACACACGATGATACCTGAAACGGACTGTATATACAGTCCGTTTCAGGTCTGCTTTTTTCACAGACATTGCAATTCATCAGATAATTTATTAGGCAGGAGCACAGGTATGGACCATAATAGGGCCAAGGAACGGGAGAATCAGTGTATCCAGGAACAACCGCCTAAATGCATGGCGGCATGCCCTGTGCATGTAGATGCCCGGTCCATGATTGACTGCGTAAGACGCGGGGATTACAAGGCTGGATTCGCCATCTTCAATAAAACGGTTCCGTTCCCCGGCATCATTAGCAGGATCTGCGACCACCCTTGCCAAACAGCATGCAAGCGTTCCGATGTTGATGCGACCATCATGATCAACTCGCTCGAGAGGGCCTGTGCCGATTACAGCGACAGCGCCACAAAGAAACCCTTAATGTTGCCAAAAAAAGAAAAGAAGGTAGCGGTCATAGGTTCGGGGTTGAGCGGTCTGACTGCAGCTGTCGATCTTGCAACAAAAGGATATCGGGTTTCTACCTTCGAAGCAGCCGATCGCCCTGGCGGACATCTCCGCGAATTTGGAGTTGAGACACTACCATCAGATGCAATTGAAAAAGATCTTTCTTTACTTAACGCTCTAGACGTATCACTTCATCTTAACAGCCCGCTCGGCAATCCTCAGGAAGATCTAAACATCGATTATCTGCTTGCAGAATTCGACGCCGTCTATCTGGGCATCGGACCGGCTCCAGTTGAATCGCTGCTGCACGGACTCGTTGACACTTCCGACGGGCTGATTACGATAACGCCCCTGACTTATTCCACTAGCCATCAAAAGATCTTTGCAGGAGGTGGACATCGCTACGGTCATATTTATTCACCTATTACGTCGATGATGGATGGCAGGCTTGCTGCTGTCTCTATCGACCGTTTTCTTCAGGGAGCTTCTCTTACCGCCAATAGAGAGCTTGAAGGCCCCTTTGAAACACGCCTTTTTACCAAGACGGACGGCGTTTCGCCAAAGCCGGCTACTCCTATGGCAAACCGGTTCAACGGATATGCCCGGGAAGAGGCTGAAGCCGAGGCTGCCCGCTGTTTGAACTGTCAGTGTCTTGAGTGCGTTAAGGTTTGTGAATATCTTGCGCATTATAAATCATATCCAAAGCGTTATGTACGCGAAATCTATAACAATGATGCGATCATCATGGGTTCTCACAATGCAAATCGCATGATTAATACCTGCGCACTATGCAGCCTGTGCAAGGCGGTCTGCCCGGTCGATCTCGACATGTCAGAAATATGTCTTGATGCCAGGCAAAGCATGGTTGGCAAGGGAAAGATGCCGCCTTCTGCACACGATTTTGCCCTACGGGATATGGCCTTCAGCAATAGCGATGCCTTTACACTAGCCCGTCATGAACCTGGACATTCAACCAGCAACTCAATCTTCTTTCCCGGATGTCAGCTGAGCGCCTCTTCGCCGGAACAGGTAACGCAGATTTACGAATATCTTCGCAGAAACCTTAGTGACGGTGTCGGGCTGGTGCTGGGCTGCTGCGGCGCCCCCGCTGACTGGGCAGGCGAAAAAGCAATTACAGATACTGCCATATCCGCGTTTGCCGATATATTGAAGAAAATGGGATCACCGAAGATTATCACAGCCTGTTCCAGCTGCTTGCGTCTATTCAGAAATCATTTGCCCGATGCTCAAGTTGAATCCGTTCAAACCATACTTGCCATAAACCCGCTTCCAGAATCTGCATCGGTAAAGACACCTGAGCATGTTACTATCCATGATGCATGCGCCTCAAGACATGATCATGCAGTCCAGGGCAACGTGCGCTGCATACTTGAAAAACTCGGCGTGAAGATCTCTGAATTGGCGGACAACCGCCATCTGACACCATGCTGCAGCTACGGCGGACTGATGTCTCTGGCTAACGCAGAGGTTGCTGAAAAGGTTGTCAGGCGAAGGATAAGCGAAAGCGACGCGGACTACGTCACGTATTGCGCCATGTGCCGTGACAACTTCGCAGCTAGAGGCAAACGAGCTTTTCACATATTCGACCTCATATGGCCGCCGTCGGATGAAGATCCGGCTGCTCGCAAAGGACCTGGATATTCCAAGCGCCATGAAAACCGCGCTAAGCTCAAGTTGCATTTGCTGAGAAATGTGTGGAATGAAAAAACTGCAGAGGAAGACAAACCGATGAAACTCAATATCCCACCGGATGTAACGGAGCTTCTGGAAGCCAGGATGATATTGATCGAGGACATACGAAAAGTCATAGCTCATGCTGAGAGCGCAGGCCAAAGACTGCTGGACCGGAAGTCGGGGCACTTCATCGCTCATTACAAGCCGGTAAGCGTAACATATTGGGTCGAATATTCTTCCGATGGAATTGAATTTACAATTCATAATGCATACAGTCACAGGATGGAACTGATCGAGGGGATCTCGAAATGATTGGAAATGATAATGCATCAGCTGCTCCGGCCCTGACTTGCGCCAAATGCAATAGGGAACTGACCCTCGGTAAAGTAACGGTATCCTATTTGGGAAGCGAATTCCCTGTTGATCTGCTTAAATGCCAAGACTGCGGCACTGTATTTGTGCCCGAAGATCTAGCTTTAGGAAAGATGCTTCAGGTGGAACAGGCTCTGGAAGATAAATGATTGCTGTGCGTCAGAAGCCCTGCGAAAAAAACATCCGGCAGGAATTCATAACAGCTCATGACATGATGCGGCCCGGCGGATTCGGACTGACCCGGAGAGCGATATCTTTCTGCCCATTCAGTCCGGGTGACCGCATAGCCGACATTGGTTGCGGAAGCGGCAGCAGCGTTGACCTTCTGAAAGAGGAATTCGGCCTGAAGGCTTTAGGAGTAGACCTGAAGGCTGAGAGCGGAATCTCAATAAGCAACACATCATCATTTATCCGCGGCAATGCTGAAAGGCTGCCTTTCAAACCGGAATCGCTTGATGGAGTAATGGCAGAATGCTCGCTCTCAGTGCTGAAGAACAAGGATGACGCCCTGTCCGAATTCGCAAGAGTGCTGCGTTCCGGCGGATTTCTTATGGTAACAGACGTTTATGGGAGAGCCCCTGAAGCAATAATCATGATTGATGAACTGCCTTTTTGCATGTCCGGCATAATGACCAAACAGGGATTGACACAGGCTTTATGCACCTGCGGCCTGATAACCAAAGTATTTGAGGACCATTCTCAACTGCTGAACGAATTCGTAGCACGAATGATTATGGAACATGGATCATTGAAATCTTTTTGTAATTGCGGCACCTCAACATCGGCCGATCTGGCGAAGAAAATGATGTTGTTTAGACAGGCACGTCCAGGCTATTTCATGCTCATAGCACAAAAAATCTGATAGCAAGAAAGGACAACGATATAAATGACAGATGAATTCATGCGCATGATGGAGCTGTCCCGCCAAGGTTTTTTCTGCAGTCAGATAATGATGATCATGGCGCTCGAGTCACAAGGCAAAAGCGATCCCGATTTAATCAGGGCTATGTCAGGGCTGCTCGGCGGAGTTGGCTTTTGCGGAAAAATATGCGGCACGATGACTGGCGGCGCCTGCCTGATCGGCCTATATGCAGGAAAGGGAAGACAAGACGAAGAAGCGGACGGCCGTCTTTATCTGATGATGACAGAGCTGGTTGAATGGTTCGAAAGGGAATATCAGGACCAGTACGGCGGCATAAACTGTTCGGACATTTTGCAGGACGATCCTCGCAACCGCGTAGCCCGCTGCCCTCAGATAGTGATGGCGACTTATGCAAAGGTGAAAGAGATATTGGCCGTCAACGGTTATGATTTCACCAAGGCACGTTCAGATAAACCGGGGGAGATTTGAAAAAGATATTTCGCGAAATGGCTGAACTAATCAGCCGATCTCAAAATTTTGTTGTCGCAACTGTTTTCGACCAGACAGGGTCAGCACCGCGGACAACAGGGGCAAAAATGCTTGTCAAGACCGACGGTTCGATAAGCGGCAGCATCGGAGGCGGACGTCTTGAGTCTGAGGTTATCAGAAAAGCGGCAGATGTTCTTGGATCCGGCAAACCGATTGTTCATTCTTTTTTGCTGACGGGCAAAGATGCGGCGGATATGGACATGATCTGCGGGGGAGAGGGTCGGGTTCTTCTGGATTTCGTCAATGCTGCTGACAGAACCAGAAATGCTATCCTTGATGAAGCAGCCAGCATTTTTAGCAGACATGGAATCGGCTGGTTAATCACCGCTATAACGGGAAGCGATGATGCGCAATCGAAGCAATGTCTATACAGAAATGACAATTCACTTATCGGAGACGTGGGACTCAGTGCAGATATGTTAAAGGAAATTATTTCAGGGCCAAAAAGAATGTTTGTGCATTCGTTAATGATTGAAAATCGCCAGCTCCTGATAGAGCCGCTGGTCAATGCCGGAACCGTCTTCATATTCGGAGCAGGCCACGTGTCCCAGAGTATTGCTCCTCTGAGTGGAACTGTTGGATTCAGAACAATAGTTTTAGACGACCGCGCTGAATTTGCCAGCCGCGAAAGGTTTCCAGCCCCTACAGAAATCATAGTGCTGGAATCTTTCGAAAGGCTGCCGCAGCTGGAAATTGATGGTGACAGCTATATTGTAATTGTAACGCGTGGGCACCTTCACGACAAAACAATTCTGGCAGCATCATTGAAGACATCGGCAGGTTACATCGGCATGATAGGCAGCAGACGGAAGCGCGACATGATATTCAAGGCACTTGCTGACGAAGGCTTCCATAAACATGATCTTGATCGTATCTACTCGCCGATAGGTACTGATATCGGAGCTGAGACACCGGAGGAGCTTGCTGTGAGCATTGTTGGAGAACTGATTAAGGTGAGGGCTGAAAAATCAAAATGTCCGCCCAAAAAAATCTAGCAGCGATCATCCTGTCGGCCGGCTATTCTTCCAGGATGCAAGATTTCAAACCTCTGCTGACTTTATGCGGCTCTACCATTATTGAAAAAGCGATCTCTGCGTTTGTTGAGGCAGATATTGCAGACATCACCGTTGTGCTAGGCAACAGAGCCGACGATATCAGGCAGCTGCTGGAGCGTTTGCATATAAAATGGACATTCAACGCTGATTACAACCTTGGAATGTTCTCATCAGTCTCTGCCGGGATCAGATCTCTCAATAGTGAAGTAGAGGGCGTCTTCTTGCTGCCGGCTGACATTCCCCTTGTAAAAAGCAGCTCCATCAGGTTGATGATCAAGGCATACGAAGGTTCCGAAGCTCTGGTCCTGTATCCAGTCAACCGCAAACAGCGTGGGCACCCTCCTCTTATTTCATCAAAGCTGTTTCCGGAGATCCTTACCTGGAATGGGATTGGCGGCTTGCAAAAGCTGCTTGAGCGGCATGAAAATAAAGCTCTTGAAGTCGATGTGCAGGATGAGGGAATATTGCTGGATATCGATACTCCTGACGATTACGAGAAGATTTGTTCGATGATCAAAGTGCATGAAGATCGACAGTGAACAGATAATTGGAGAAACAGAAAGTCTCTGCCCCACATGCCTCAGCAGAATTCAGGCAAGGCGAGTAGCCATCGGAGACAATGTGTATCTCGATAAGACATGCGCGGAACACGGTAATTTCAGGACTATAATATGGCGCGGGCAGCCGTCATATGAATCATGGCGGGTATCAAAACCTGCGGTGCACCCAAATGTCTGCGCGACAGATGTCCGTAATGGCTGCCCTTTTGACTGCGGCCTATGCCCCGACCATCGTCAGCATACATGCTGCGTCCTTCTTGAAGTCACGGACCGCTGTAATCTGCAATGCCCTGTCTGTTTTGCATCAACCGGCTGTAACCGCGGCGCTCCGAACATTAGAACAATAGGAAAATGGTATGAAATGCTGATGGACAGTGGAGGACCTTTCAATATACAGCTGTCGGGCGGGGAACCCACCCTGAGGGATGATCTTCCGGAAATTATATCTATGGGACGCTCTCTTGGATTCAGCTTTTTTCAGTTGAATACCAATGGCCTTCGCCTGGCCGAAGATGCACTCTATGTCCATCGACTCAAAGAAGCCGGTTTGGGCTGCGTATTTCTTCAGTTTGATGGAACGGATGACGCAATATACGATAGAATTCGCGGACGATCGTTGCTTGAATTAAAGAAGGCAGCTATTTCGCAATGCAATGAACAGCAACTTGGAGTTGTGTTAGTACCGACCATCATACCGGGGGTAAATGACAGCAATATTGGCGCGATCATAAAATATGCTATTGCAAATATGCCGACTGTCAGGGGCGTTCACTTTCAGCCGATCAGCTATTTCGGCAGATATCCGAAAGCCCCTGAGGATTCCGATCGTATTACGATACCTGAAATTATAAGCGAAATTGAACGCCAGACCGGTGGCTTGATGAAGCAAAGTGACTTCCGGCCGCCGACAGCCGAAAATTCATATTGCTCATTCAATGGAAGCTTCGTTCTGATGGAAAACGGCGAGTTGAAGTCCCGCAAAACTGGGAGTTCATGCTGCTGCAGTTCTCAGTCTTCAACAGGCGGCGCTAAAAGGTCGCAGCTCTTTGTCGCAAGGAAATGGACCGCAGGAACCGGTGCAAGTGTGGCAGATACCGAACCCTCAAACAGTAGCTTTATGAACGTATCCAGCCTCGACGCATTCCTTGAGCGTGTTGAAAATTATTCTCTATGCATATCAGGAATGGCATTTCAGGATGTCTGGAACATTGACCTTAAACGGCTGCGCGAATGTTTCATACATGTCGTCAACCCTGATAACAGGATAGTCCCCTTCTGCGCTTATAATCTGACCAGCAGTGACGGCAGGCCTCTATATAGGCCTCAATGAAGATGACAGTGATTAGAAGGACGCCTCTTGACGCATTGATAACCCGGAAACTCGGACTGTCCGGGGACATGTTGAACAGAGACCTGATAGAATCGTATCAATTGAAAAAGCTGAACGAAACAATCCAGTTTGTTTTAAAGAATAGTCCATTTTATAAGAACAAATTTAGCGGCATCGACAACCCTGGGATAAAATCTTTTAAGGATCTGGAACGCTTTCCGATGACATCAGCAGACGACATTGCCAAGCAGGCGCTCCAATTCCTATGTATCTCTCAGGATGAAATAAGCAGGGTCGTAACACTTGAATCTTCCGGAACGACCGGCAATCCAAAGCGAATATATTTCACGCCGTTGGATCAGGAATTGACGATAGATTTCTTCAGGCATGGGATGTCCACACTGGTCAAGAAAGGCGACAGGGTTATGATACTGCTTCCAGGGGAGCGTCCTGGGAGTGTGGGCGATCTGCTCTCAGCCGCACTTAAACGCTTCGGGGTCATTCCGGTGCCTCATGGTGTTGTCAGAGATATGAACGAAACCCTTTCCGTCATCAGGCGGCATGAAATCAATTCCCTGGTCGGCATCCCGGTTCAGGTGTTTGCCCTCGCAAGATATTCTGAGTTCAAGGGCATTGATATTCATCTGAAGAGCGTTTTGTTAAGCACCGACAATCTTCCTTCGCTCATTGTGCGCGAACTGGAACGACTTTGGGGCTGTCGAGTCTTCGATCATTACGGTATGACTGAAATGGGACTGGGCGGTGGAGTCGAGTGCGACGCTCATGCAGGCTACCACCTTCGTGAAGCTGATATGTATTTTGAGATCGTAGACGACTCCGGTAAATGTCCGCCCGATGGAAAATATGGAGAAGTAGTATTCACTACGCTGACGCGCAGCGGCATGCCCTTGATCCGTTACAAGACTGGTGATATCTCCAGATTTTTGACTATTCAATGTGAATGCGGCACGCAGCTTAAGCTTTTAGATAAGATTGCAGGCCGAAGAGAAAATCTGATAAAGACGCGTACCGACAGGAGTTTCAGCATATTGGATCTTGATGAAATTATGTTCGCTACACCCGGGGTAATCGATTATACTGCTTCAGTAAATGATATACTCAATGCATCAAAACTGAGCATATCAGCTCTTACCATAAATACATCAGGTGAACACGCTTCGCAGAATAAAGCATATGATATCAGAAAAATAGCAAGTATTATAAATGAGAAATTAGGCACAGACCTGACTATCAAAATTGAAGAGTCACATTGCATGGGTGATTTGACGATTGCGAGAGGCAAGAGGAGAATAGCTGTATCAAGGTAGGCCATGGACAGCAGAACGCTTTATCTGATCAGACACGGACAGATCCAGTTGCCGGATAATCGCAGGCGTTTCATAGGACAAATAGATCTTCCTATGAGCATTGATGGCGTACAACAGATTCAATGCCTGCATGACAGATTATCCTGCAAAGAGATAAAGCACATTTTTTGTAGCGATCTGTCGCGATCAAAACAAACAGCGCAGATATTGGCGGCCGGCACGAACGCAAGTATCGAAACACGCACCGGACTCAGAGAGATTAACCTGGGGGAATGGGAAGGATTGTCCTTCGACGAAATCATGGGGCGTCATCCGGACGAATTCAAAGCACGCGGTAAGGACATTGCGCATTACAGCCCCCCAGGAGGCGAAAGCTTCTTTGAATGCAGCAGGCGATTGCTTCCGGTTTTTGAAAATATCATCAGCACTTCTTCGGGCGACATCATCATTGTGGGCCATGCCGGAATCAACCGGATAATCATTTGCCATATACTTGGCATGCCGTTAAACAATCTTTTCAGAATCGGCCAGGACTATGCCTGTATCAACATTATTAAATGCCTAAATAGTGATTTTCTTGTCGAATCGCTGAACTTGACATATGGCGCACATTGCTAGCGTAATAGGCCGCATGATAGCACTGATAGCTTTATACTCAGCTGCATTTGCAGCTATTAGTTACGGCCAGCAGCGTGATGAGATTACAGACCTCAATCTTTTATACAGGGACCAGCAGAAACAGCTCAATGATCAACTCATAGACTATGCCGCTCAACAGATAGGAATTCTGAAATCGATGAAGGATTTTACCGGCAGAGAACAGTATGATTCGGCATTGGATTATCTGCCTGACGCAGCACAATTCCAGCAGGCAAGAAGATACAGCGGTGATGATGAGTATAACTACTTTAGGGCAAAGCTGGACAGTCTGAAGCTCAGGACCATCGATGCCGAGCGCAAAAAAAACGACCTGAAAGCCAGAGTTGTTAACTATAATGGACAGCTCCCCGGGTGGTGGGACAAGGCCGAGACTGAGTTTGCGGAAAAAAGAAAGATAGCAGTGCAGGCGGTGTTGAAACGATAGGTTAATTTTTTGGCTGCTTACAAGGCATGCTATATGTAGAAGTTTGTACTTTACCTATCAGACGTCGTCAGATCTGGTGCCGACTCCATATAGTTATCCGTATTCGACATGGTAGATGGTCGTTCTTTGGTACTCACATGAAGTAGAGCGTGTATATCTATCCTTTGGTCAGCGGTCTTTCCCGAAATAAAGCTTTCCAAAGGTAGCTGGCAGAAGCAAAATGTTTGATGCCGTTTATAACCTTCCGATTAGCCTGATTATGGTTCAGAAGAGTTGGCCCCCAAACACGCCGATATCCGATCGGGCAAATTTATTGCGCCGCCGAGTCGGATCGGCATGGCCCAGAAATGGTCTGTGTCAGTTTCTTTAGGTTATTGTTAAAATGACCCATAAATGTCGAAAACGCGATTTATCGGGTACGTCGCAACGAAGTTTTCCCATCTGGCAGTATTCCATAATCTGGAAACTTCAAAGTCAATCCGCGATTGAAACTATGTGTGATCTCCAAAAGACATAATTGATATCAATAAAAATGGTACATTCGACTGATGTATGGACATTGTAACTACATTTTGCTATGATAATAACTAAGGAATATCTACGTGGATACAAAATGGCATTTTGAGTGGGATGAAAACAAGAATCGCAAGAATCAGAAGAAACACTCTGTCAGTTTTGAAGAGGCGACCGAGGTTTTTTTCGATCCGATGCAGCGCGGCATTCTCGACGTGCGCTATGATGATGGAGAAGAAAGGTGGATAACTATAGGCTCAACAAAGAAAGATAGAATCCTCGTAGTTGGCCATCTCTACAACATTTCCGTAAATGGAACAGAGACTATCAGAATTATAACTGCCAGAACGGCAACAAGAAAGGAACGAGATCAATATGAAAACTCTAAATCATAGAAAAAATAATACGAAGAACGATAAAGATACCAGGGATAACTTTGAACTGCCTGCTGAGATTGATTTTACCCGTGGCGTAAGAGGCAGATTCTATCGGCCCAAGAAAATTTCAACGACGATAAGAATTGATGATGACATCATTCTATTTTTCCGTCGCCGTGCAAGTGAACAAAAATCGGCCTACCAAACACTTGTAAACGAAGCCTTGCGTGATTATAAAACACGAATTGAGACTGCTGCCGCAAGCCAGCAAATTCCCTGCGAGAAATAAACTGTATAATTTATATTTCTTGTGGCCGGGGCGCCCCCGGCCACTCAATCCCAACTCTGTAATTTGTATCGAATTCGGAACACGGCTTACAAAAACCTCGCGAATCACCATATCTTCCCTAACATAGCAGCGTCAGTTTTGCCGACGTACGCAATGATTCTTTCGGAAACAAACGCCGAGTCGAGAAGATGTTCCGGTAAACTACTTTAAGGGAAGACCTTAATTTATATGTAGTTGTCCAGAAATTGAGATTGTCATTTTTCTGGCGCCAAGCCACAGTACAACTGAAAATCATCATTTCTTAAATTTCTGGTACTCTCATCAAGTAGGTGACTTGCGGATTTTTGAATCCACAGTCAACCGGCTTCTCTTTAGGGGCCAATTCATCAAGGTTACAGTCGAAATATAACGTAACGACGACCAACTTAGTAAACTTCAGGCTGCCCTAACAGAATGCCTTTAGCAAGGACTCCGATTAGCTCCGGGATAATTATTTGTACCAGACCAGATATGATTGTTGCGGATTTCCAGTTCTTACTAAGACCTGGCCGATGAGGTTGTTGGCTCGAACATCACACCATTTTGCTAATCTCGCCGAATGTTTGTTACTGTCAAAACATCTCATCGGATGCGGATAATCATGTGCAACGCCCGGCGTTCCCATCTGTCACGCGATGTGAAAGATTGGATGAAGTAGATGCTTTCCCTGGTATTGACCGACTGGTCAAGTCCTGACTTTTATATATTATGTGCCAGATCGGAAGTGCAGCCGAGTTATGATTCTTATGATCGGGGTGAAACTGAATTATTTCTCGACAAGAGGAATGCTGATGATAAAAGTTGAGCCTTTGCCGAGAGTGCTTTCCACCTCTATCTCTCCATTATGTTTGCAGATTATATCATATGCAATGCTCAAGCCCAGCCCTGTACCCTTGCCAACCTCTTTCGTGGTAAAAAACGGTTCAAATATTCTTTTCTTGATATCATCAGGCATCCCGATACCTGTATCGGATATAGCTACGTTGATCCAACGTCCTTCACGCCACGTCCTGATGCGAACCTCTCCGTTATGCTCTATTGCGTGAGAAGCATTCAATAAAATATTCATGAAAACCTGGTTTAGCTGACCAGGATTGCATAATGTCAAAGGTATGTCGCCGTATTCCCTGATAAGAGTTATCTTGTACTTCAATTCATTCCATACAATATTTATTGTACTTTCAAGTCCTGAGTTTATATCAGCGGCTTTATACCCGACCTCATCGACTCGTGAAAAAGTTTTTAGATCCTGCACAATTCTCTTTACGCGCTCAGTCCCTTCAAGACATTCTCCAATAAGATTTTCAGTATCATCCATTATATAGTCGATCTTCAGCAATCGTTTTTTTTCTTCAACCTGGGTTAAATGGTCCTTGTACTGTGAACTCTTGTAACACTCGTTTATGACTGAATTCTGAACTTTCATAAACTCTGCTATTTTACCTTGATAACGCCTCAGCGTCTCTAAATTGCTCATTATAAATCCTATCGGGTTATTGATTTCATGAGCAACACCAGCTGCCAGTTGCCCTATGGCAGCCATCTTGTCTTGCTGCAGCAATTGAGCTTGTGTTGATTTCAACTCTTCATAAGCTGACGCCAGTTCAAGATTCTTTACAGTCAGATCTTCCCTGGCTTTGGCTAGAGCAGTCACCATATAATTAAAAGCTGTTGAGAACTCTCCCAAGAATTCAACCCTTTGATCGAAATCCCCGGCAGCCACCTGTTTGGTCTGCCATGTAAGATGCCGCAGATTCGCATGAAGAGTCTTTAGAGCACCGGCCATCCTTCCTTTGGCATTTAGCTGAACTGAGAGATCTCCCTGGCAGAAAGACATGACGAACCTGTCCAGCTCGCGCAGATGTTTGAGAGCCTGTCGAAGTTCATCTGTAACACCCGGTAAACTATCAACATCTTCCTCGGGCACTCTGCCGTTGGCGATCTGCAGCAATATGTCATTAACAGAGTCTGGAATCATCTTGCTAGTCGTCTGCCGGAGTTGCCTGGAAACGACAGGTCCTGTCACCAGTGCACCAACAATCAATCTCCTTAACATTGAACTTTTTGCTCAGCGCCGATTCAAGAATCGCTGCAATAAACCCTTCATCATAGGTGCAAACCTCATAACTGAGTTGCGGCAGGCCTGAGCAATCAAGATCCTCGGATACTGTCATTACTATCCTTCCAGTTTTCTCATCATGTTCCTCGACACGCAAAATGCCGATGCCAAGGTCTTTAAGGGCCGCTTGCAATTTCTTCACCAAATCGCCGATGCCCTCTATAGTGCCGATCATTTGATCATAGAAATGCTTGCCTGCGAGGAATCCGGCCTGATAAGTAATTTCATCTGCTTCACGATTACCGTATCGGTCTTCAAGGATATCACGAAAACAGTATTGCATCAGGCGGTAGACTTCAACGCGCATCATTTGCCCAAGGTTTGGGCGTCCTTCTGAAACATTCCCCAAGAGAGACCAATTGAATTGATACTTCCTATCTTTATCCATTTACTACCTCCTTGTTTCTCGCATATTTGTTTCCGGCATATTTGTTCTGATACATCATCTGCCTCTTTCGATCCTTATTATTTCCTCTCAAAAATAGACGCTATAATACAGACCAGCTTGAGTATCGTGCATGCCCAACTATTGTATTTTGCATTCGGCCGTCTTTTTTCCGGGGGCGCTGGAATCATCGAATTTAATGCCTCTGAAAAGGAATGGTCTTGCGAATCCCGGATTTACGCGGTCTTCCAAAATAAGATCGCATAGCACAACTCGCTCCAGATGTTCAGTTCGATCCTTAACGTCCATGACTCCATTCCCCAGCTTGAGGAAATTGCTCCAGTACATACTGTACTTATATGACCTTTGCTAGAGGCTATATATTTATTATCGATGATTTCATGAGTTTACTTTATTGCTATTGAAGAAAGAAGATGCCGATAAATATGATGATTAATTATACAATTCAATGTGATATCAGTATTGGGGATCTTGCTTTCACGATTGACGATAACCGATAGAATCACACGCCGGCGTAAATCTCGACTTCTGCAGTGCTACCGTTTATGTCCTCTTTGCTGCCAGGTTAGTTATTCCATTTATGATTTCGCCCCACGGGCTTGCCAGATCGCCCTTTGTGTCTGTTTCATATCTTATAACCGGGCGCTTTATTACTGCATCATCAAAAGTATATACCATTCCCTCTTGACTGTCATGCAGGAAAAGCCTGAACTTCATACTGTCTGTTTTAAGCATCGGCCCTGCTCCCTCTGCATCCAACAGCGTTATATTTTTACCATCAAAACTCATGTCAGCATCAACTGTTTTTAAATTAATTTTGCCGTCGGCAGAAAAACTGCCCGACACGATCCTTCCCGCAGACATGGCTGTTAAATTAAATTTTGAAAAATTATCAGCAAGAGGGTATTTAAGATTATCAACTCTCAGATTCAGGCCGGTCATATCAATTCTGTTATACTTTGCAGGCATGCGCTCATCTACAAGATGAAGCTCACCATCGACAATGACAAGATTTGAAACATCAACGGCAATATTTCCATCACTTTTATCTGGCTTATCAGCCCTACCCTTACTGCTCATCAATGGCAGCATGAGTTTTCCTTGCTTGTCGACCGATACCAGAATAAAGGGTTTTTCAACTGTAATGCTGGATATCGAGTAATATTTCTTTACAAACCCCATGAAGTCAGCCTTGATTCTAAGCCGGTCAACACGCAAAATGTCTTGCCCGTCCTTGGTAAGATGCACTCCATAGGCATCAACATTTCCCCAATTGAGTTCTATGCGATCAACATGAAAATCTTTGCCGAGGAAACCTTCCAGTTGCGCCTTAAGGACCTCGTTAGCATTTCTGATAAGAAAGATCAGTGCAATGCAAATAATACATACGACAATTGCAGTTGCCGTCAGAATTCGTTTCAAGCGCTTTGTCATAATTCAGCTATTATGCAGCATATGAGCTCATGAGATTTCTTTTTCATAAATCCGGTATTTCTTGTAGAGCCTTCCGCCAATCATTTCGATCAGGCGGATAACATTTAAGTTGTCCTCCAGAATCCAGGAAAATTCAACGCGTTTGTAATTACCCCGTTTTACGCCCTTGAAAGCTTCCCTAAACATTATACCGTCGACGCCCTTGTTTCTATACTCAGGCCTGCTACCCAGCAGAAGCATGCGCAGATCCGGTATCTTCCTCGAATAATATAAAGCCTTTGCAAGAGTAACGGGAGTCATTTTGCCCTGCATTCTCTTTAGGACAAAATTGAAATCGGGCAGCATTCCCAGGAAACCTACCGCTTCACCATCCTTCTCGGCTACTATTGTCATATCAGAAACCACCAGCGGTTTCAGACGCTTCGCGCTGTAAGCCAGCTCGTTCTCCGACATCGGTATAAAGCCCCAGTTATCTTCCCACGCTGCATTATAGACCTCTCTGAAGCCGCGCATAGCCTCCATGAAGTAATCTTTTGTGACCTGCCTCGCAGTAATTCCACGTTTATCAGCTATCGCTGCTACACGCAATATCTTATCAGGCAACTCCGGCAGAACATCATAGATGTACGCATGCAAATCCTTTGCTTTAATAAAACCGTATCCGTGCATAAGGTCATTATAATAAGGCGGATTATAAGGCATCATCAGCATTGGAGCTTCACTGAAGCCTTCAAGCAGGAAGCCGCACTCTTCATTGGTAGAGAAATTCATAGGTCCGCGAATTTTTTTCATACCCGCTGCCTTTAAACGATTAGAAACCGTATCCAAAAGCGCATTTGCAACAGTCGGTTCGTTAATGCTTTCGAAGAATCCAAAGAAGCCTGCTTTATCATTATGAATCTTCAAATGAAGATGGTTGACGATCGATGCGATTCGTCCGACGATTCTGCCCCGCTGCAAAGCCAAAAAAAACTCCACTTCAGCATCCTCGAAAAAAGGGTTTTTCCTAGAAAAATGGACCTTAAGATCCCGGGTTAATTGCGGGCAGTAGAGAGGATCCTTGCTATAAAGCGAAAGTGGAAATTTTATAAAACTTAAAAGGTCTCGGCGGCCTTCAACTCTGATGATATCGATTCCCGCCGGAGAATGCACAGTCACAATGACCTCTTACAAGGCAATCAGATGATTCCCATGGCTCTGCCGACCTTCTTGAAGGCCTCCAGCACTTTGTCGAGTTGTTCGTCAGTATGCGTTGCCATATAACTGGTCCTTATCAGAGCTTTTCCAGGAGGCACCGCAGGAGATACAGCTACATTGGCAAATACGCCTTCTTCCTGAAGTGCAATGGCCATCTTGAAGGCGGTTTCGTCAGCGCCCACGATGATCGGAATAATTGGCGTTTCGCTCGGACCAATTTGAAAACCAAGTGTTTTAAAACTCTGCAGCATTCTTCTTGTGTTATCCCAGAGCCTGGCAATCCTCTCAGGCTCACTGTCTATAATGTCGAGCGCCGCACTTACCGCAGCAACTGACGCAGGCGGAGGGCTTGCACTGAATATCAGGGCTCTTGCCATATGTTTGATGTAATGGATAACGTCATCGTCTCCGGCAATAAATCCACCGATAGATGCAAGCGATTTGCTATATGTCCCCATAACAAGATCAACCTCGCTTTCGAGGCCGAAGTGCTGTGCAGTGCCTCTTCCCGTCTTTCCAAGAACGCCAATTCCATGAGCGTCGTCAACCATAAGCCGCGCTCCATGCTTCTTCGCTATCTTAACCACTGAAGGGAGATCGATGATATCTCCTTCCATGCTGAAGACGCCATCCACTACGATTAGCTTCCCTCTGCCGTTATTATCATTCAATACTCTTTCGAGGTCTGCCATATCGTTGTGCCTGAATCTCTTCACTTCGCCATATGAGAGCTTGCATCCATCCACTATACTGGCATGGTCCATTTTGTCGATGATAACCACATCATCTTTGCCGACCAGTGCGGAAATCACGCCAAGATTCACCTGAAATCCAGTCGAAAAGATCAGCGCGGCATCCCTATTCATAAACTTTGCAAGTTTTTCTTCCAGCCGCACATGTATATCAAGGGTACCATTTAGAAAGCGCGAACCCGCGCAGCCGGAGCCATATTTCTTCACCGCCTCAATAGCTGCTTCTTTAACTTTTGGATGATTTGTAAGACCGAGATAATTATTAGAACCGACCATGATCATTTTCTTGCCGTTCATAATAACTTCCGGATCCTGAGCGCTTTCAATCATCCTGAAAAAAGGATAAATGCCTGCTTGCTGAAGCTCCCTGGCAATCGTAAATCTAAAGCATTTTTCGAATATATCTGTTTTTTGAGTCATAGCCAATTATGGATTCTGTACCAATCAGCAGTCCACTTAGCTCCTTCCTTAATTTTCACTTTAGGAGAGAATCCGAGTTTCTCCCGCGCTTTGTTCGAATCGCAAGTCCATAAAGAATGCCTGATCTCTTTCATCTTATCGGGGTTGATTATGCTGCACCCCGGCAACTTCTCAGCCAGCGCCCCGAACAGCGGCATCACAAATTTAGGAATACCCAGCTTGATCGGGCTGCACTGGAGCGCCTGGGAGATGGCTGCTATAAGATCGTCTGACGAATAGATGCCTCCGTCCGACATAAAAAATATCTCTCCTTCGCCTTCCTCTTTTAGCGCAGACAGTATTATACCATGCACGAGGTCGTCAACGTACAGGAACGAATAGTATGCCTTTCCCCAATACGGGACAAGACCCATCTTCACCATCTTGAAGATCACAAGCAAATCCCTGTCACGGGGACCGTAAACTGCAGGAGGCCGAATAATGGTAAACGGCATCTTACCCTTCCGTCCGAGAACTGCCTTTTCGCCGCCAAGTTTTGTCCGCCCATAAACTGAGACAGGCTGAGGCTCACAGTCTTCTATAAGTGGCTTGCCTTGACAGCAAGGGCCTGCGGCTGCGAGGCTGCTGACATACACAAAGCGCTTCAGACCAGAGTTGCCTCTTATCGCCGCATCCGCTATATTTTCCGTTCCTTTCTCGTTGACACGGACTGCTTCATCTTCAGAGGAGAATTTTGTGAGGCCGGCCAGGTGAAATATATAATCGAAATCATGAACTTTTGACAGAGTAGAAGGATCGGTGCAATCACCATGAAGGAATGAGATATTTAGGCCCTCAAGATATCTTAAGTTTGAAGTCGGCCTCGTCAAACATGTAACATCAAAGCCTTCATTGATAAGGGCCTCGACAAGATGGCCTCCGATAAAGCCTGTAGCTCCGGTAACAAGGGCTCTCATTGTCCTTTTAATTCTAAGGAAAGCCGCTTTCTTTTTTCAAGAAAACAAAGCCATTTTGTCATCATGGCTCATCTCTTTTTTACCAGAAGTTTAAGCCCCCTTACATCTTCCACCACTATAATGGAATTCTTGGTAATGCCTTCCTCCGAAAAAGCGGACCAAATCTCTCCATGCACTTGAGCCAGCCCACCGCTGGGTCCGATATCCGATTTCGCCAGCCCTTCCATTCCGACAAGAGATTCTCTTCCTGTCGCATGTTCTCTCTTGTGAGCCTTATAGGCTAATCGAAATGTCAAAATAAAGAACACCGCAGTGACCATTGCAACCGGCAGGATAATCGCAAGCGAAACCCGCAGAAAAGGCAAAGGTGATTCGAACAACATCAGTGAACCAAGCGTGATAGATACTATACCTCCTACAGTAAGCAAACCGTACGATGCCACCTTGACCTCAAGCAGAAATAAAACGATACCAATAACGATCAATAGCAATCCCGCATAATTCACAGGAATTGTCTGGAACGCATAAAACGCCAGCACGAGAGATATAACACCTATTACGCCCGGCACGAGAGTACCCGGATTAGTCAACTCAAAGAAGAGCCCATAAAAACCCAGGAGCATGAGGATGTAGGCAAAGCTCGGATCACTGATCAAGTTAAGGATCTTCAATCTTAAGCTCATCGGCTCTTTAATTACGCGGACAGACGCAGTTTTCACCTTTATAGAAGCGCCGGCAATCATCAGTTCTCTGCCATCAATCTCCTTTAAAAGCGCTTCAGTATCCTTTGCAACCAAATCTATGACATGCATTTTCAAGGCATCAATTTCTGTAATCGAAACGCTTTTCCTGACCGCATCTTCAGCCCATTGACTATTTCTATTACGTTCTTCAGCAATCGACTTTATATAAGCTGCTGCATCATTAGTTGCCTTTTCAGCCATAACCTTATCCATTTTTTCACCAATGGATACCGGATGCGCCGCTCCTATATTGGTCCCGGGCGCCATTGCCGCTATGTGTGCGGACAGCGCAATAAAAACCCCGGCTGATGCAGCTCTTGCACCTGAAGGCGCGACATATACTATTACGGGTATGCGGCTCGACATAATATCCTTCACTATGCTGCGCATGGACGTATCGAGTCCCCCAGGGGTATCCAGCTCAATTAACAGTGCACCTGCTTTTGCACTTGACGCTCTTTCTAGTGACTTATGGATGTATTCGGCAGCAACAGGGTTGATTATGCCTGTAATTGCTACAGACGATATGTCCCCGCTATGCAAATGAGATTCCTCAGCCTTGCAACCTACAGCTGTAACTATAAATATGAATATGGAGATGGCAACTAACTGAAAGGCCTTTTTCTGCTGTCTCAACTGCATGAACAATTATACCATCAAAAATCCGTCGGCTAAGATAGGCTATCTATGCTCTTATCATGGTTCATCAAAAGGTTTGATTCGGTTAGAATAATATTATCGAGATGTATTGTATAATATAAAGCATTTGTCCTTTGGACTACAGTAAACAATGGAGGTATTGAGATGGTTAAGATTTATTATGACAAAGACGCTAATCTGGGCCTTTTGAAGAAAAAGAAGATAGTGATTATGGGTTATGGCAGTCAAGGTCATGCCCATGCTAATAACCTTAAAGAAAGCGGCATGGACGTGATAGTCGCTGAGACAAAAGGTGCGAATTGGGACAAGGCGGTAGCGGCTGGATTTACAGTGATGACGGCTGCTGAGGCAGCGCGGAAGGGTGATATAGTTATGGTGCTGCTCCCGGATGAAATACAAGCAGACATATACAAGGCGGAAATCGCACCTAATATGAAGAAGGGAGTCTATCTGGGCTTTGCCCATGGATTCAATATTCATTTCGGTCAAATAGTGCCCCCGGCTGATGCAAATGTTTTCATGGTTGCTCCGAAGGGTCCTGGACACCTTGTCAGATCTGAATATTCTAAGGGTAGCGGTGTACCCTGTCTAATCGCCGTGAATCAGGACCCATCTAAAAACACTCGTGAAATAGCACTCGCTTATGCATCCAGCATCGGTGGAGGTAGAGCAGGAATCATCGAAACCTCTTTCAGGGAAGAGACTGAAACGGACCTGTTTGGCGAGCAAGTAGTGCTTTGCGGAGGATTGACCGCCCTCATACAAGCCGGCTTTGAAACTCTGGTTGAAGCTGGATATTCTCCTGAGATGGCTTATTTTGAATGCCTGCACGAGGTTAAGCTCATAGTCGATCTCATCTACGAGGGCGGAATCTCCACAATGAGGTATTCTATAAGCAATACGGCGCAATATGGTGATATCACCAGGGGGCCGCGCATAGTGACAGAAGAAACAAAGAAGGAAATGAAGAAAATACTCAGTGAGATTCAGGATGGCAAATTTGCTAACGAGTGGCTGTTGGAGTGCAAGGTCAACAAACCTACTTTCAATGCCCTCACTAAGAAAGGCGAACTACACCCGATAGAGGAAGTCGGAGCTAAACTGCGTGCAATGATGCCGTGGCTGAAAAAAGGTAAGCTGGTTGACAAATCAAAGGCATAGTGATTGAAAATCGAAGTTGATAGTCGGTATCAGGGGAACAGGAATCCATTTGCCGGCTTCTTTCCAATCCCCTCCGACTTTCAAAAACTGACAGCCAGGAATAAATGAAATTCGCCGAAGAAGGTTATCCGTTTATAGGCTTTTTTGCCATCGTCACAGCGGCCGTATTGCTGGCCTGGCCTGCATGGATAGCTTTGCTGCCGCTTGCACTGACTCTTTTTATGGCTTACTTCTTCAGAGACCCCGACAGGTCAACGCCTGGAGGCGAGGATCTTTTTGTGTCTCCCGCAGACGGGAAAGTGATAGTGCTGCAGACGATCAGTGAAAGTCAGTTTATCAAAAGTGAAATGCTGCAGATAAGCATCTTCATGTCACCACTGGATGTTCATGTAAACCGTGCGCCATGTGATGGCGTAGTTAATGAAGTAGTACACTCCTCAGGGAAATTCCTCTCTGCTTTTAAGCCGGAAGCATCATTGCAAAACGAAAATATCGCCATGACCATGGATACAAAATATGGAACCATTCTTGTAAAACAGATTGCCGGGTTTGTTGCGCGCCGTGCTGTATGCCGCGTCTCACCTGGCGACTCGCTAAAGAAAGGTGAACGCTATGGCGTGATTAAGTTCAGCTCGCGCGTAGACATCTTTTTACCGCTGTCGACAGTGCCGATGGTCAAGCTCGGCGACATTGTGACTGCAGGAGAGACTATCCTTGGTCATATACAGCATTAGGGGAGGTCAGCCACATGGCTTTCAGAAGAAGAGACCCCAATCGCAAACCTAAAAAAGGCGTCTATCTTTTGCCGAACACTCTCACAATTTGCGGCATGTTTGCCGGATTTTATGCCATTTTATCTGCCATTAACGGTGATTTCCTTAACGCCGCGTGGGCGATTGTACTCGCCAATATTTTTGACGGACTGGACGGCTGGATCGCTCGCCTGACTAACACAGCGACGAGATTTGGCATAGAGCTTGATTCTCTTTCTGATCTTGTAGCATTTGGTGTAGCTCCGAGTGTAATGATATATAAATGGGTGCTGTATCCATTTGACCGATTCGGCTGGGCGGCAGCTTTTCTGTTCGTTGCTTGCGGAGCTCTGCGTCTGGCAAGATTCAATGTGCAGACGGGCGCACCTGGGTCTAAGGCTTTCAAGGGAATGCCGATCCCTGGTGCAGCTACTATACTGGCTTCAATTGTAATTTTCTACTATGATTTCTGGACAGGAGTTCCGGAGAAGAATGTCTTTTTCCCCATTATCACCATATTCCTCGCCCTTCTAATGGTGAGCACTCTTCGTTATCATGGCCTGAAAGAAATCGATTTCAGGGAAAGAAAGCCTTTCTGGGCTCTCATACTTTTCGTCCTGGTGCTGTTTGTGCTTCTGATACATCCGTCCACGGCGATCTTCATATTTGCAATGGCTTATCTGATCCTGGGCCTCGTTGAAAATATATATATGCTTCTGAAAAGAAGACGAATGAAAAAGCTGGGTCTTCAGTCTGCATCCAACGATGCAGGCGCAACTCACACTGATGAGGGAATGAAGAATGAGAATCGTTAAAATTTTCGATACGACACTGAGAGACGGAGAACAGTCGCCTGGGGCTTCCATGAATGTTGAAGAAAAGATTCAGGTAGCGCGACAGCTGGTCAAATTGGGTATCGATATCATTGAAGCAGGCTTTCCTTATGCGTCGCCAGGTGATTTCGATGCAGTGCAGAGAATTGCAAATGAGATCAGCGGCGCCACCATAGCTGCACTTGCGAGGGCAAAAGAAGAGGACATCAGGAGCGCGTTTGACTCGATCAAAGGCGCAACTCAAAAGAGGATACATACCTTTCATTCCACCTCTGACATACATTTGAAATATCAGTTTAGGGTTACCCGCGAAGAAGCTCTTAAAAGGTCTGCTGAAATGGTCTCGCTTGCGAGAACGCTGGTTGAAGATGTCGAATTTTCGCCCATGGACGCCACAAGATCAGATGTCGGTTATCTGCTCGAAGTCCTTGATGCAGTCATCGCGGCAGGCGCTTCAACTGTAAATATTCCTGATACTGTCGGCTATACGACACCTGATGAATTCGGAAAGCTTATTAAGGAAATTAAGAAGAGGATCGGCAGCAAGGCTGTTATTTCAGTCCACTGCCACAACGATCTGGGCCTTGCCGTTGCCAATTCCCTGGCCGCAATAAAAAACGGCGCAGGGCAGATAGAATGCACCGTAAATGGCATTGGAGAGAGAGCGGGTAATGCCTCTATGGAAGAAGTGGTGATGGCACTGAAAACCAGACCGCGCTATTATAAGGCTGACACGAATATCAGGACCAACGAAATATATAAGACCAGCCGTCTTGTGTCGAAGATTACCGGAATAGCAGTGCAACCGAACAAGGCTATTGTTGGGTCTAATGCTTTTGCGCACGAATCCGGCATTCATCAGGATGGTTATCTGAAAGAGCGGTCCACTTATGAAATTATGAAACCGGAAGATGTCGGTATTCCACGGTCTAAGCTTGTACTCGGCAAACATTCCGGAAGGCATGCATTCAAAACACGCCTGCTTGACCTTGGCTATGAATTAAGTGAAACTGATCTGAACAGCGCATTCGATAAATTCAAGCATCTTTCAGACCAGAAAAAATACATCTTCGATGAAGACATTGAGACTCTTGTTTCACAGGAAGTATCGAAAGTGCCGGAGATATATGCCCTGGCAGGGCTTTCAGTTTCAAGCGGAACGGAAAGCAAACCTTCGGCCAGTATAAAAATGTCCGTACGCGGCAAGATTGTTGAACGTTCAGAGACAGGCGACGGCCCGGTTGATGCAGTATATAGGTCAATAGCTGTAATCACCGGGACCGAAAGCAACCTTCTTAAGTTCGATGTCAAGGGTATCACCGGCGGTACCGATGCTCTCGGCGAGGTTGTAGTTACCCTGGAAGAAAGCGGCAAGACTGTTAGAGGGCAGGGAGCAGATACTGATATTATCGTTGCAGCAGCCAAGGCATATATCAACGCGCTGAACAAGCTGGAGATTAGAAAGCTAAAGTAACTCATATAGCGTTATGAATATTCTGCTGACCGGAGCTACTGGGTACATAGGCAGACGCCTTCTGCTTAGACTGCGTGAGGAAACGGACGTATCGTTACGCGTACTCGTAAGAAACGCAAAAAAGCTCAACCCCGCCGACATTGGCAATGCTACAGTAATCGAAGGTGACACATTCAAGTGCGCTTCTCTTGTTCGCGCATTAAAGGGAATCGATGTGGCTTATTATCTGATAAACCTCACCGGTGCAGGCAGGGATTTCGGCAAGCTTGAAAGACAAAGTGCGGAAATTTTCAGAGACATATGCATAGAGTTTGGCGTGAAACGCATAATTTATCTGACCGGCGTCGGCAACATAGAAACAGCCTCACCTCAGCTCCGCACAAAAATCGAAGCTGGGAATATCCTCAGCAAAAAGCCGGATAAGATACAGACTATCTGGATCAGATCCGGACTTACGATTGGATCCGGCAGCGTGACTTTTGAAATGATTGAGGGAATGCTTGAACGCCTGCCTTTCCTCATACTGCCGTCCTGGACTCAGATAAAGACGAACACAGCTTTCGTAACAGACGTTGTGGAGTATCTTTGCCAGGCAAAAGACCTGACTCTGGACTGCAGCTCTGTAATCGATATCGGCTCCCATCCTCTCACCTTTCGTGAGATGATAGAGACTATGGCTAAGAGGATGGGAGTGCAAAGACCGCTGATATCCATCCATTTCGCGTTCCCCCGCCTTTCTACATATTGGCTGAGTCTTTTTACCTCGATCCCATATAGGATAGCGGCAGTTATAGTTGCCGGAATCAGATCCGGATATATAATTGATCACGAGGTAGCAACTGCCTGCTTTCCATCCATATCACCGCAACCTTTTGATGAAGCCGTCAGAAGAGCATTCATTAAAGTTGAAACAGATCAGGTTGTCAGCCGCTGGTGCGACAGCAGCGCAGGTGAAGTGTGTGATGTAAACGAAGTAGATGAAAGCGCAAACGCCAGCTATAGAGATGCGACGCGAAGTTCATTTGGCACCCTTGATTCGTCGGCAGTCTTCAGGGCGGTAAAGTCTATCGGGGGAAAGGCAGGATGGTTCACATTTGGCTTCCTGTGGAAATTTCGAGGGCTGGTGGACAAACTGTTCGGTGGTTATGGAACCGCTCGAGGCCGCAGGGCCGAGAGCGACCTAAGAATAGGAGACAAACTTGATTTTTGGGAGGTTACCGACATTCAGGAGAACCGAAGACTGCTGCTGGAGGCACAAATGAAAGTGCCTGGCCAGGCATGGCTCGAATTTACTATTCATGGGAATGAACTCATTGTCACCGCATATTTTACTCCAAAGGGTCTGCTGGGGAAAATATACTGGTACAGTCTTGTGCCATCACATTATTTTGTCTTCAGAGATCTGCTTAAGAGCATAATCAAGAAAGCTGCATCCTTTTAGCATATTATAGGCCATGTGATGTTCATCACGGCGGCGATTTGCCATTCTGCTTTATAGTTAAAACAGATGCAGGTCTGATCTGCAGCCGTACAAAAGCAACCCATTCGTGAGGATGGATACGCAAAGCCACGGGCCTCGAACATGATATTAGAGGCAGCCGGGCTGCCGGAGGTGGATATGTTTTTTGCAAAAATGGCTAAAAGGCCGACGATACCTTCATGGATAGGTTTCTTTATCTTTCTTGCTCAATCACTTTTTCTAGTTCAAAGTGCTCTATCTGCCGTAACACTGACTTGGACAACACCTACCACTAATACAGACGGCACGCCGCTTACAGATCTTGCCGGTTACAAGGTTTATTACGGAACAGCCACCGGCAACTATTCTGCCGTCCTAAATGTCGGCAATACAACGGTCGCCGCGCTTACCCTACCTCAATGCGGTGTAACCACGTATTTTGCAGCAACTGCCTATGATCTAGGCGGGATAGAAAGCTCCTATTCCAACGAGGTTGCAAAAAGCGATCCCTGCAACCCGCCATCATGCGCATATACATATTCCGGCTGGGGTGAATGTCAGTCAAATGGCACTCAAACCAGAAGCCTCATATCAGCCCTGCCCATCGGCTGCACCGGCACTCCCCTGCCGCTAACGCAGTCATGCACTTATGTGCCTCAATCATATATGATGACAGTACAGCAACCCTCCGGAGGAGCCGTGGCAGGAAGCGGGATAAACTGCGGCAGCGGATCAAGCCTTTGCTCTGCTTACTATTCAAAAGGGACAGTGGTTACACTTTCAGCAACACCAGCAGCTGGATGGAGCTTTGCAGGCTGGTCCGGCGCCTGCACTGGTACAGGGGCGTGTTCGATGACCATGAACGCCAACGCGTCAGTATCAGCTAGTTTCAAGGCTTCGATTTATACAATTACAGCGTCAGCAGGATATGGTGGCAGCATATCGCCTAGCGGCACATCAAACATCTACAACGGAGGTGCCGTGACATTTACAATCACTCCGGCAAAGACATATACCATATCCAATGTAAAAGTTGACGGCATATCACAAGGCGCAGTGAGCAGCTATACCTTCAGCAACGTGACGGCTAACCATAAGATATCGGCGACATTTGCCAAAAAACGGAGATAATATACGGCTAGAGGAAAGAAAAAGGGGGGCGAAAATCATGCCCCCTTTCATTCTTTTCCACACTGCAGGACTCCAGCAGGTCTAATATTTAGAATCGGCAAAATCGACCCAGCCTCCGGCTTTTACAAGTGCCTTGTCAAATTCGGCTATATTGTATGTGCAGGTCTTTGAGCCTTTAGGCGAACTAATTATCAGTTTGTCGTTTTCAAAATCGACCGAGATGGATGCATCTGAGTCCTTATGCTCAAAGAGTTCTTCTATAGAGCTTTCCGGCAGCTCAATCGCCAGCATGCCGCAGTTAAACATGTTCTGCCTGAATATTCGTGCAAAACTCGACGCAATAACAACATTGATATCGTTCACCTCGAAGACCCATGGGGCGTGTTCACGGGATGATCCGCAGCCAAAATTAGCACGGGTTACTATGACCTTTGCTTCAGATACAGCCGTTGCCTGAGGATCAAAGCCCTGCAATTTAAGATCCTCAAGCATATGGGGTTTTAATGCTTCTTTTGAAATCTCGGTCAGATATTTTGCCGGGATTATCTCATCGGTATTAATGTCGGAGCTGTCGAGAAAAAGGACCTTGCCTCCATAGGTTTTCATCTAAATCATCTCCTTTGGAAATTTCCTGGGATCAGCAATCCTTCCTTCGATTGCCGTAACCGCTGCGACAGCCGGGCTCAATAAATGCACTATGCCGCCCTTGCCCATCCTGCCGCTGAAATTGCGGTTAGTAGTGGATGCACATACTTCACCCGGAGCCAGCACTCCGTTGGACATGCCCAGGCATGCACCACAAGTCGGGTTCGTAACGCAAAAGCCGGCATCCATAAATATTTTTATAATGCCTTCGTCGTCCGCCTGTCTGAATATACGAGGTGTTGCCGGCGAAACTACTCCCCTCACAAGCGGCGATATCTGCTTCCCTTTAAGATACCCGGCAGCAACTCGCAGATCCTCTATTCTTCCGTTTGTGCATGAACCTATGTAGACCTGATCAACAGGCGTGCCCTCCATTTCCGTGACGTCCTTAACCTCATCCGGTTTATATCCGTACGTAATCTGCGGAGCCATGTTAGTTATGTCAATATCCAGAATCCTGGCATACCTGCAACCATCGTCTGACCACCACCTCTTAAAATCCTTAAGTGCTGCGCCCTTATCAGCATAATCAGATGAAATGAAAGACCACAGATATTCCAGCGTCACTTCATCCGGCATGCAAATTCCGGATGTTCCGCCTGCTTCAATTGCCATGTTACACAGCGTCATTCTGCTCTCCATAGACATTGCATCAACAGCATCACCCCTGAACTCTATAACGCAATCCGTAGCGCCCTTAACAGAAAGCGTCTTGATAACCTTGAGTATCACATCCTTGGCATAAACTCCCTCCGGCAACCTGCCATTGATATTAACCCTGATTGTCTCCGGAGTTCTGAAACTGCACACGCCTTTAAGTATGCCGACCTCAAGATCGGTTGTACCAACACCGGCTGCAAACGCACCAAAAGCCCCATGTGTGCAGGTGTGAGAATCACCCATTATCACAGTGTAGCCGGGCCTTATGTATCCTTTTTCAGGGAATATCGCATGGCAGACGCCGTTCCTTCCTATATCAAAAAAATCTCTGATATTGTGGCGCCTGGCCCAATCCCTGATAATCTTGCCCTGTATCGCGGTTTTTGTATCTTTTGCAGGAGTCACATGGTCTATTACAACTTTTATCTTCGAGGAATCGAAAACCCTGTCTTTGCCGCGCGCAACAAGGTCATTGATAGCCACAGGTGTGGTTATCTCATGACACAGCACCACGTCGATATTGAGCACCTTAGTACCGGGAAACGGCTCATCCCTTAAATGAGCTTTAAAGACTTTTTCAGCCAGTGTCATTGCCATTTTCGTCACCTTCTCTTTGGGAAAATATTGCTTGCTCTTTGTACAATTTTAGCTTATCATAAAACTATCTATTAGTATAATTCATTATTATTATAAATACGATAACAATAAGTATGAATTTTTACCAGCTCGTATACTTCAAGAAAGTTGCTGAGACAGCAAGCATTAGTCGTGCAGCCGAAGAGCTGTTGCTCACGCAGCCTGCTGTCAGCAAGCAGATTAAAGCCCTGGAAATTGAACTGGGTGAAAGACTTTTCGACAGGCTCGGCAAGAGGCTTTTTCTCACTCGATCAGGAGAAATACTTTACGCGCGAGCAGAAAAGATCTTGCAGTCCGTTGATGAGGCCAGAAGCGCTGTAAAGGACATGTCAGCTGAATGCGCCGGAGAACTTATCATCGGTACAAGCGACCACATCAGCATTCACAGGCTGCCGGGGATTCTTAAAGCTTTCATCACTTCTTTTCCGAAAGTAGACCTTAAGCTGCGCTGTCACCGTTCTGAAACTGTGCTGGAAATGGTAAGCAGAAATATGGTCGATCTTGGCGTGATTACGCTTCCAAAGGCCCAGTCTCATATTGTGTCCAAATCGATATGGACAGATCCAATGTCACTAGTCTGCCAGAAACATCACCCATTAGGGTCGCTAAAGACTCTTCGTCTTAAGGATACCGTCAGATACGGAATGATACTGCCGGATGCAACTACTGAAACCCGTCAGATGATAGAGGCTGCATACCGCAACAAGAAATTAACAATTAATGTGACAATGGAGGTTGCGTATATCGAGACGATAAAGAGCCTTGTCAAGTCCGGCCTCGGCATATCCATATTGCCGGATAAGGCAATAGAGGATGAAGTGAAAAACGGATCACTACTAAAATCAAAATTGGCCGATACTGCATTTACTAGAAGTCTTGGAACTGTATACTTGAAAGATAAATATCTTTCAAGGCCGGCAAGAGAGTTTCTAGCCCTGCTGGAACAAAACTCAAAGCATTAAAGATAACATCATGTCGGAGACATCTTATATACGCGCTTACCGAAGCGGAAGGCTATCGGAAAGTGTGGACAGTGCCCTTGGGATGCTCGAAAATTGCACTATCTGTCCCAGAAATTGCAATGTCAATAGGTTGAAAGGCGAAAAAGGTATTTGTCGCACGGGAAGATTAGCAATGGTTTCCAGCTATTCCCCTCATTTTGGTGAAGAAGGGCCCCTGATTGGCACCGGAGGATCCGGAACCATCTTCATGACCAATTGCAATCTCAACTGTGTCTTCTGCCAGAACTGGGATATCAGCCACCTTGGAGACGGGGTGGAGGTTTCTGCAGAGGATCTCGCCAAGATGATGCTAACTCTTCAAGGTTGGGGATGTCATAACATCAATTTCGTTACTCCCTCTCATGTAGTACCTCAAATACTCGAAGCGGTGCAATCTGCCGTTGAGGGCGGCTTGACTCTGCCTCTGATTTATAACTCCGGAGGTTATGACTCGATTGATACGCTGAGACTGCTCGACGGCATCTTTGATATATATATGCCTGATTTCAAGGTGTGGGACAGCAAATCAGCGCAAAGGTATCTAAAAGCCCCCGATTATCCTGAAATAGCAAAGGCTGCCATCAAAGAAATGCACCGCCAGGCAGGTGACCTTATTATTTCCAGTGAAGGACTGGCTTTAAAAGGACTTCTTGTGCGGCATCTCGTGATGCCCGGCTGCAATTCCGAAGCTGCCGGTATAATGCATTTTATCGCGAATGAAATTTCTTGCAATACCTACATGAACATTATGGACCAGTATAACCCAAGTGGGGTGGCTCACAAGTATGCTTCAATCAACAGACGAATCAATTCAGATGAATATCGTCACGCTATAGACGCTGCAGTAAGCGAAGGGCTCCTGCGGCTTGACAATCGCACTAATAAATTCCATTTCTAGTACGCACGAGTTCACATGCCAATGCTGTTCCAGCTATAATATCCGGAAATCGGTTCAATTGGTTTTCGAAAGGGACAGGCATGGCACACGGTATCAAAGTCAAGGTTTATTACGAGGACACCGACGCCGGCGGTGTAGTCTATTATGCAAATTATCTCAGGTATATGGAGCGGGCAAGGACCGAGTTTCTGGCTGATCACGGCATCAGCGTTGCGGATCATCACAACAATGGAATATTCTTCGTCGTAACCCATGTTGATATCAACTACAAGAAGGCAGCGCGCCTGGGCGAGGTCATCGATGTGACAACTGAGGTGGAGGAGATGCGAAATGCCAGCATGACTGTCAGAAACAGGATACTGAGAGAAGGCTCATTACTGGTGGATGCTAGCCTGACTCTTGCGTGCATCGGCTCCGATGGCAAACCCCAACGCCTGCCTGAACAATTTGAAGCTTTGAGGCCAGCTGGAGCGCCGAAATGAACATAGATGGCAGATTGAAAGAACTCGGCATCCGGTTGCCTGAAGCTCCGAAGCCACTAGGCGCTTACGTTCCGTTCGTCCGGACAGGAAATCTTCTGTTTTTAAGCGGGGTGCTGCCGCTAAGAAACGGCTGCCTTACCAAATCCGGACGCGTTGGAGATACAGTGTCTCTGGAGGAAGCCAAAGAAGGCGCAAAGCAGATTGTCGTGAACGCCTTATCAATACTCAAAGCAGCAGTAGACGACCTGAATACAGTACGCAGATGCGTGAAGCTGAACGGGTATGTGGCATCCTCTGAAGACTTTACAGACCAGCCCAAGGTGCTGAATGCTGCGTCGGATCTGCTTTTCGAAATTTTCGGTGAGGCTGGCAGGCACGCCAGGTCAGCAGTAGGGGTCTTCTCGCTCCCGCTAAATTCTCCGATTGAAATAGACTTCATATTCGAGATAGAAATCTAATATGTTGCCGGGTCCTCCGGAGGCAGGGCAGCTTCATCAAAAGGCATGATGCCAAGTTGAAGCATCACCGACTCTATACCACCCAAAGCATCTTTGAAATCATATCCGCGCAAATCATCATGCAGAGCCCTTTCCACCAACTGGTCAAAGGCTTCAAAATCAAACCTGCCGTCAAGCACCTTGGACAGTACCAGCAATCTATAGACGGTATGCTCATCGTTAAGATCATCATCTTCTTTCGGCGACAGCAATTTCATTCGCTCAGACGAGGAAACGTACCATTCCATGGCGCCGCTGAGCGCGTCATAAATCGTAATAATCCCGGCCGCAATTTTACCCTCCAGAAGCCTGCGTTTTCCTCCCCTGATGTGAAGTTTCGCCCTGAATAATGGCCCCTCTTCAGGCCCCATCTCCCTCTCGTTCATCAACCCAGCATGTGGCATAATTGTCTCCTTCATTGCATTCTAACGACTTGCGCCCGTTTCAGCAAAGCACGATTCTTCGTTTGTTATAATTAAACTAGAGGTCATGGTGATGGCAAGAAAGAAAAAGATCGAGGATTTTTCCTTTCGTCCCTTCAGAAACCTTGGGGATATAATCACATCGGGGAGTATCAGGACTGATACGCCTGGAAAAAACATAGGCTTCGAAATAATTGCGGATGATGAACAACTCTTCCGGGCAGAAATGCGAGACGTGAGAGAGATAGAGGAATATCGTAAAATTCCGGTAAGGCGCAGGGGTATTTCGCATATGAATAGACTCGTACACCCCGATGAAGAAGCAGCGAGAGTCCTCTCAGAGATATCAAGCGGCAAGCGACCGATCAAGTTAGAAGATACTCAGGAATATGTAGAATGGACAAATCTGAAAGCAGGCTATACATCTGCTGTCGCAAAAAAGCTCCATGAAGGCAGATTTGCAATTCAGGATTATATTGATCTTCATGGTTACACAGTGGACGAAGCCGAGGCTAAAATCAGCGATTTCCTCAGGTCATCGGTTAATAGTGGCCTGAGATGCGTCAAGATTATACATGGCCGAGGGCTAAAATCGCCAAAGGGACCAGTTTTGAAAATATCTCTCGTGAAATGGCTATCCGGCAAATACCGCAAGAATGTGGTCGCCTTTTCAACAGCACGCAGATGCGACGGCGGGCTCGGTGCCGTCTATGTCCTGCTCAGAGAATACCGCATAAACAAAAAGCTATCTTGAAAAAATCTTTTTGCCCTAATCGTATATAATCGCATATGTCAATTGGAGAAACAAAAGCCTGGGAATTACTGAAAACACTAGACCCTGAAGATGTCTGCAAACGGGCTGCAGTCAAGTATAAGGCTGTAGAACGTAAATATATCGTTCGCTCTTTGGGGAGGGATGTTTCTCTAATGCTTGACCGGGATCAAATAGAAGGCGACGATCTTTTTCTGGAACGATTGGGCTACTTTTTCAGATTCTCCGCACTATACTATTTGAGTACTGCAATAGAAATACAACCCGCCGGCCGCCTGATAAAGCCGTCTGATCTTAAAGGCGGTCAGGCCTTTTTCAGTAGTACGCATGCTTTGCCGCTAGATGGACTTGCCGCAAAATACAGCGTTAATTCGGACTTATTTCTTCAGAGAGGAGCTGACCTTGGCGGGAAGCCGGCCTCCTTTGGAGACGCATCGCTGCAATTGCTGCCACTCCCCAGGATTCCGGTCTGCCTGATTCTATGGGAGCAGGATGATGAATTCCAGGCTCGCGCCGACCTGCTCTTTGACTCCTCTGCGGCAATGCAGGCCCCGTTGGATATATTGTGGTCGGCGGCAATGATGACTATTCTTGCTATGATGTGACATAGTAAAGACGTGACTGCTTAAGCATTTTAATTCCAGCAATGTACAACTGACAGAATCAATAAGTCGACCTTATCCTGCCGGTCCTTTTATCTATGATAACTTTGTCCACAAGGGCGCCGCGCTTATCCCTGATATCAGCTTCGAAAAAAAGCTCTCTTTCACGTATATCGCCAATCCTCACATCCCTGCCAGAAAAATAATCCTTGATCATCCTTCTGGCCTCCTCACCGTTGGACACAGCTTTCCGTTCACCATAGCCGCCTCTGGTTTCCCCATATGGAAAGGCCTTTTGCCTCATTTCGCCGGATGCAACTGGACAAAAAGAAGCGGCCCAAATTACAAATGCAAGCAATATAGTGAAAATTGCATAAACTGACGATCTAAATCCCATACTCGATGAACCCTCTCCCATGCGCAAACTAAATCATTATATCACATTTAATTACAACCGCTTTCAGTTATACATCCTGCATGCAATATGCCGGAAAGGGTGTCCCAAGCCCTTTCCGGCCGCAATTATTTCTTATGACATTTAGTGCAGTTGTTCGCGGCTGCAAAAGCCTTTTTCCCGTTGTGACATGCGAAACATAATTTTGATTTCTTATGATCAGCCTGAGTTATCTTTGCCACTCCCTTTTTCATTTTAAACAATTTGGCATGACAGTCTTTACATTTCAAACCCTTGTCAGCATGGATCTTGCCGTCGAATACTACCTTGCCAGGGCTCTTCTCACCCGCAAACTCGACCGTCTTGCCGGGGGGGACAGCCCATGACGTTCCGATTAGCGCCACCATGGCAACCACCATTACAGCCAATACCGCGATTTTCATTGCCTTGTCCTCCGCGGGGCAGGGATTCCACCCTGCCCCTCTTCGTTATTATCTTAGCAACCTTCTACCGCTTTCTTCTTAACGATCTTCCCGTCCTTTACAGTAACTTTGTCACCGACCTTAAGACCAGCATCTCCAGTGGCTGTTGTTTCTTTACCATCCGCTGTCTTGACAGTAATCTTGCTACCCTCGATCTTGGTTATTGTGCCCTTATCGGCAGCAATACTAAGACCGGCCAACGCCAGCGTAAACACAACGACCACCAATACCGCAAGAATCTTTTTCATATAATTTCACCTCCTTCCCTTTTTATTTTTCACTGTCTCGCCCCTTATCACGATTAAAGGATATCAAATAATTATGAACAGCAAACGAATGGAATATGAACAATTATGAATTGCGTCTGACCTGCCTATTCGGGCAGTGTCAATGTAAATACAGTCCCCTTGCCATACTCGCTTTCAACATTGATTGTCCCTCCATGAGCTTCTACCAGCTCTTTTACAATCGTAAGGCCTATGCCGAGACCGCCTTTTGATCCTCTGAAAAATCTTTCAAATATAAGCTGCATATCTTCTTTTTTGATACCGCTGCCATTGTCGCTGACTGAAATAACTGTCTTATTATGAACAGCTGCCGCCTTTATCATCACAAATCCGCCGCGCTGAGAAGCCTTCAGGGCATTGGACAATAAGTTGATAATTATCTGACTCAGTCGGTCAGGGTCAGCAGTTATGCGTAATTTGTCATCGCAATGAAGCTCGAGCTTTACACCGCTTTCATCAAACAGCCTGCCGAACCGTTCGACAATGCCTTCAAGGAATTGTCTCAAATCAAATACCGTCTTGCGGAGATAACGGCTGCTTGCCTCCGCCTGCGCCAGTTCTTCTATGCCTTCAATGATTTTTTTTAGTCTGCCGATCTCGGCATAGAGCGATTGAATATGCTCCCTGTCCAATGGAATTAATCCGTCAATCATCGCTTCCAGCTCGCCGCGAATCGCACTAAGCGGCGTCCTCAACTCATGAGCAATATTGGTCGTCAGTTTTCGTCGCAGGGAATCCTGCATTTCGAGAGATTGTGCCATCCGGTTAAAAGCATCCGCGAGCTCTGCGATCTCGCCTCTACCGCCGATATTCACTCGACTTTTCAGATTGCCGCTGCTAATATCGGTAGCTGCATTCGTCAGCCTTTTGATGGGATTGGTCAACATCCTAGAAAATACTACACTCAGAAAAAGAGCAATACCTCCAAGCGCAAAGAGTGAATATAGAAGCAGCCTGTTTGACCTGTTTACAAAGACTCCTTCTTTCCGCGGTCTCAACAAGCCAACGTCGAGGCGGCCTATCTGCTCGCCTCCCAAAAATAAAGGATAGGGAATAAACTTTTCTGCAGTTCTCCTCTCATCAAAGTCAGAAAGGGCCATAATTCTGCGTACAACAGCCTGTGATTGCTCATCGATTGCATTCTCAGTCTCAATAACTAATGTTCCATTAACATCATATAGCTTGACATCATATCCCAGCATCAATGCCCAAATCATATTCTCAGACACATCTTTTCTCAACCAGCCTTCATTCTTATCATAGGAACTTTCCATTGCGGCTGTGATCCAGTAAATTCGGTCTTCGCGCTCGCCTTCAAGATATTCCCTGAAGTCTTTGAGCATGAGTTCGCGGAGTAACAGTGCTGCGGAGAGTGCTATAAGTGAAACGGCTATGAGCAGTACTAGAAATTTGATCCAGAGATTCTTAAGCATCCTTCTTTCCCGAAAAGCGATATCCCACTCCATAAATCGTCAGGATAAATTCGGGGTTCCTGGGGTCTTCCTCTATCTTGTGGCGTATATTCTTTATGTGAGCATCTATGCTTCGCTCGTATCCTTCAAATTGATAGCCAAGTGCCTTTTCGACCAACTCTTCCCGTGTGAAAACCCTGCCTGGATGTGTTGCAAGTATATAAAGGACTTTAAATTCCGTAGGTGTAATGCTGATCTGGCCTCCACCCTTCTTCACTTCGTAACTTTGCCCGTCAATTATCAGAGACTTCTTGTTGAAGCTCAAAGGTTCGGCGTTCTCAAGGTCGCCCTTTTGCTGTCTGCGCAAAACAGCCTTGATACGATATACAAGTTCCCGCGGACTGAAAGGCTTTACAACATAGTCATCGGCTCCAAGCGCAAACCCGGCCACCCTCTCCTCTTCAGAAGCCTTTGCTGTAAGCATGATTATAGGGAAGTCACCAATCTGCCTGAGCTCCTGGCACACCTCCTCACCACTTACATCCGGCAGCATAAGATCTAAAACAGCCAGCAGCGGGCGCTCCTTAATAGCAGCTTCTATGCCTTTCTTGCCCGCATCCATATAGACTACCTTATAGCCTGCCCCTTCGAGATAAACCTTAACAACTTTGGCTATCTTGGGATCATCTTCTATAAGTAAAATGGGCTGTACCATAACGGTCTATTATATCGAAGCAGTAATGCCGACAGCAACCGCCCTTTACAATGCGCGATCCACAACTTTAAAACGCCTAGAAAGTTCAGTAGTATTCCGGTGACATAGCCTCGATACTACTCTGCGATGCATAGACTGCAGATGCGTCAACAAGCTCGATTACTCTGCCAACGTAACGTACAAACAATCCCTTGCTATCACAAAAGATGGCGCTGATCTCTACATAAGTTATCAGGGTTAAGCGAGTCTCTTTGGTCTTTTTATCATGTTTTGGCCTCTACGAATAGTCCAAAAGTCATCCGACAGATTTCTGTCGGAAAGATACTGGTAAGGTATTGTAAAGTAGCCATCCATTCCCCATTTGTCTCCCCAGGAATTGCGTATAAGAAACCTCTTCTTTGAATCATAGTAACCAACGGCCATGACAGCGTGACCTCCAAGCGATTTCTCTCCCTTTTTAGGTATATTTACAACTCCAGTCTTTGCAACCTGCTGAGATTCGAAACTTTCGTATACTGCAAATCCGAAAACAAACGGGAACCCCTCTGCCAGGCATGTTCGCATTTCATCGACCGTTTCAATACGATAATAAGAAGTTATTCGATGCGATGCGGCTTGCCTATAGCATTCAGCGCTTGGTTTTTGTGTAAATTCACCTATATCATATGGCCACATTGCTTCAGTACACACTCCTTGCTTGGCCAGTGTCTTTATTCCATCGCGGATCATAGCTCCGGAATCTGACTCTACAGTATGTTCTATTACACGTTCATTATAGTAAATGAAAAGCCTGCTGAGATCCTGAAAGAGCACATTGTCTTTCTTTTCAAGATACTCCAGCCCGCCGACTAGCGCATTAGCTGTGCAACTTCCCAACTGTCCCTGATCTTCCACAGCTGAGCATAATGATCTCAAATCAACAGACGAAGGCAGTTTTGCAGGAATCCTCATAACTGCTCTAAGAAAATAGTCCCTCCTGTCAGGAATATCTGGTAACCATCCGTATTTTCTGCGAACATGTTTTTTCAACACTGTCAAAGATCTTTTCTTACTTTTCCGGATTGCCATCTTTTCCTCCTTTCAACAGTTGATGTTGCCGGTCTTATATATGTGGTACCAAATCACTTTATGCTTGCTTACTTCCATTTATTTATGGGAACTGTTTGATTCGGTTTTCCTATTTTTTTAAAGCAATCCTATTCCATTCCAATGATCAGTATCAGCGCTGAATGATATCTCAGCAACTATCAAAGTGAAGTTAATCCTTCACGCACCGCATACTTTGTAAGCTCTGCCACATTGTGGCGGTCAAGCTTCTTCATAATCTTATGACGATGGACATCCACCGTTCTCTCATGCACACCTAGGACGACTGCGATCTGAGCAGATGATTTACCCTCGGCCAACAACTGCAGCACTTCACGCTCCCTTGATGAAAGTCTTCCTCGCTCTACAGGGTCATTAATGTTCCCACCAATATATTCGCTGATTATATTGCCGGCAACTTCGGAACTGAAATAATTTTTTCCTTGAGCCAGTGAACGAATTGCTGATAAAAGTTCATCAAACGAGCAGTCTTTCATCAGATAGCCGGAAGCCCCCGCCTCGACAGCCCCGGATATAAAGTGACTGTCTGCATGCATCGATAAAATAAGCACTTTAGCATCACGGCATTTGGCCATTATCTGCCTCGTTGCCTCTATGCCGTTCAGTTCCGGCATCGCTATATCCATGACAACAACGTTCGGCATAAGTTCTTGAGCCATTTGAACCGCGATCCTTCCGTTGTCTGCGACACCTGCTATAGTTATGTCGGTCTGTTGTTCCAATAGTGATTTCAGGCCGTCTCTCATTACACGATGGTCTTCAGCCAGGAGTACTTTAACTTTCATCACACCCTCCTACTACTCTTCTAGGGGAGCATAAATAGTTACACGCGATCCTTTGCCCGGTTCAGAATTGATATGCATTTCTCCGCAGAAATGGCCCAAGCGTTCTCGAATGTTAAATAGGCCAAAACATTCTTTTTTCCCAATATCAGAAGAGGCGTCCAAAGCGTCGAAGCCCTTTCCGTTGTCTTCTACTGTAATTACAATCATTGATCTTTGCCTAGCAATCGTCACAGCACCGGAATCTGCCTGCGAATGTTTTACTATGTTGATTAGCAGTTCACGGACAGCATGGTAAAGAAACACTCGGAGATCTGCATTGAGCTTTTTCTCACTATCGTCACTATGAAAATCAAGATTAATACCGTGCCTCTTACTCATTTCCAGCGTTAGTGTCTCAATGGCCGGTTCCAGCCCGAAGTCATAAAGCACCGGAGGGCTGATTTCGAATATAAGAGTCCTCAAATCCTGCACGCTCTTTTTGATATGTTCGTGTATCTCGATCATCGCATTATCCGTGTCGGCAGCACCGCTATCTTTCATTATAGTCTCAATTTTGAATTTCGAAAATACCAGCGTCTGCACTATTGAATCATGGAGTTCGGCTGCAATGCGGCGGCGTTCACGCTCCTCTGCCAGTGATAACTCGGAGGCGAGTTCGCGAAGCTTCTCCGCCAGTTTGCGATAACCGTCCTCACTCTGTCGGAGCGCTGCTTCAGCTTTCATACGTTCATCTATCTCATTCTTCAGCTCATAATTAGTAGCGAGCAGCTCGGCAGTTCTTTCAGCAACCTTCTGTTCTAATCCCTCGTGTGCAATGCGAAGATATTCATTCGCTACAATCAGTTTTCCCGAGCTAAGCTCATAGGCTCTTTGCATCATCTTCTTGTCGGCATCAAATTGCCAGAATAACCTGTTGACATCCTCCACAAACTTGACAAGCGGACTTGGTATAAGCTCCACGCGTTCGAAATTATCATCTATGCAGCCCTTGAATGCGGGATGAATAATATCCGCTATCATATCATCGCGTGTTTCCCTGTTGAATCGTCCGCGCGATATATTGTCAGTGGCATCTGACTCGGTCATGACTGTCTTTTTCTGCTCTCCTTACTTGTATTTCTATAAAGCTCTCTTAACTGCTAAAGTATAACTTGTGTTGTACCATGTTTCAACAGTATTCTCTTCGTATCCGGCGAATGCTGATATATTGATATAATTGATGTAACATTATCATCGCATATGGCTTGCCCTGATCAAGGTTCTGCCTGCATGCGAACTGTCCCGATGGCCGAAATAAAGGAAATTTGCAGACTCGATTATCTTTACGGCACCCTAGCAACTGCCTATAAGGGTGTTATCACTTCTTTGGCAGCTAAAGCCTTCTGCATGTCTCAACAAAGCAGCTCTGTTACGATAACGGGAACAATACTGTCAATGCCTGATGGCAATTATGAATCCAGTTTAATGCGAGACGGCAATGAACTGGCGAGGAATGAGATAAGGGGAGGTCTATTCCAATTCACTGTTAATGAGTCTTTGATTATGGAAGCCAGAAACTTGCAAATCGATGTCATACAGAAGGGCAGACATGTAGGAACATTTTTACTGAAACGTGAGAATTCTGATGAATTTTATGTATCAGCAGTTGAGCTGTCTGATGAACTCAGAGATTTTAAGCCACACATACTTCTTGCTTATATTCAGGATAAACCTGGACTGCTAAAAAGAGCGGAAGGAATTGTTTCTATCATAATTTCCCCCAAAAGGGACTGGATAAAGCTTTCAGAAGATATTAACAGCTTTGCCGGTGATCTATACTGGGCTGATCCGCTTGCTTTTAATGCATGGTACCCGGTATTTACGAGATGGTCTGCCAAATCAGCCGTTACATCTTCAAAACCAAATTTAGGCAGAACTACCGCCAACTTTTTAAAGCTTGCTGAGCTGCCTCTTGATCATATTAACACGCTGAAGTCTGAACCCCTGCTGCAATTATGGCTAGACATGCTTCAGTCTTCTGGAATTGATCTGTCCTTCAATCCCGATCAGATTGCTAATATCATCGAGCATATAAACAAAACCTTTCCTGCAATAGATATTAAGCCGGCACTCCTGCTATTGCTGAGATTTTTCAGGCAGCGCATTGCAAATGCTCCTATTGTCTCTGCAGAAATCATGTCGCATATGCACAATTCCACGGCAATGATCTCATTTACTGCTCTTAACAAGTATTCAAATGACAGCAAAGCAGCTACAATGGTTCTCGTCGATGCTGCTGAGTCGTCCTTAGTTAAGAATGATATTCGTGCTGCATTACAACAATTTCAAGAAATCATTGCGCTGATTCCAGATGAATCAGAACTGATTGAACTGCTTTTTTCGATAGTGGAAAAATATCTCAACACAAAATCGGCTTCTATCGCAATTGATATTCTGAAATATATTCTTGGGACAATCCCAAATCTTTCTCATGACATTGCAAGAAGGGCCTGTATCAATTCAGCGCGTTTCATAGAAAGTTTCATCGAGATGCACATGACAGATGCCTGTCTTTCCATATTTAATGTTCTCAATCATAGTTCTGAGGAACTTATCGACAACATATTGCTTCGGCCTGAAGTTGCCTCTGCCGTGATTCGATCTGGTGATTCCGGACTAATGGGACACTATGAATCGATCATCAAGAAGTTGAGGGTACCAGTCCCCCGGATATTAGGCTTTTCCGGCGATACATGGGCAGAGTTAGTAGATCCAAAACATATTGATCGCCTCTCTCGATTGCTGGCAGTCCTGGGGGTCAGCGGGGGTGGATTCCATGAACTGATGATCGGTCTGCTTTGCAATATTTATGTAAGTGGTGTTTTTATACAGGACGACAGGCTTTTTCAGCGTGACGTATCAACTTACCTAAATTCAGCTGCACTAACTAATAATTATTTGATCAACTACATTCTGCTGAAAAGATTGCCGGTTTATTTCAATGAAGTAGGTGCTGTAAATACGATACGCGATGATACGACCGAAATAGATTCGTGGGCAAATGACATGACTCTCTATTTTCTGAGGAAACAGGTGCATGTTAATTCGAGCAACCATAATATCCGCCTTGTTGAATCTATTATAAACGCATGGACATTTAATGATCGAAGTTTCCTGTCGGGAACAGTTCCGGATGATGTATACGAAAAAGCGGATATGAAGCTTATCGATAAATATTCTCAGGCAATAAGACCGCTCTTCACTACACTGAAAATACTTGATGCAGAGGGTCTCCATCTTGATAGGCTTCTGGCTCTGTCAGCGGAAGAGATTGAGCAAACGCTGTCCGATCTGAACCACTCCAGCGTTGGGCTAACGGATGAAATATTTCGAAAAACCGCGCTTTTATGCCGCATTTATCGTGAAATAGTGAAAAAATATGCCCTGTTCGGCGGAGCTGTTATGAATTCAGATGCCGCATATAAGCCATCCGTGGATATTGACAAAATATGGGCTCTGCGAAAAGTGGTCTTATCGTCTGACAAGACTGCGCCTGAAGAAAGCATCTATTACAAGAGGCATATAGCCTTTGGTATCCCATCGGTACTAGGCACTTATCATGAAGCCAAGTTCGATGCGTTCTCAGAAATATTGAAGATTGAAAACAGGATGACCCTTTATTTTGAGAGCTTAATTTCTGAAGTTGAGAAGATGCAAACCGATCCCACCGTGGATGACATCGAGCGGTATATATATTGCCTGGATATAATGAACGAGCTCTGCCGGTCACACGGCATGGAAAATTTTCAGATCTCAGAAGCTATAGCTATTATCAAATCAAACCATCTCTACATCGCCCAATTTACTGATCTCCTGAGAGTTATCCAGAAAGAGCTTATATGGATGGTTGATTCTCTTGCTCGAAAAATTCATGCTCCGCTGAAGGAAGTCATACAGTCAGCCCCAAAGGAAGATTTAACCAGATATCTTAAAATGGCTGATACAGATAAAGCCGACTATGTTGAAAAAGTTTTCGATGTCATTATGCGCGACATTATCAGCAGTATCGCCGGATTCACTGAGATGGACCGCCTTCTTGAGGCAATTATAAAGAAATCCCATAGCAGTCTCGATTCCAGTGGAGACATATTGATAAATACTTTTGACGGGAACCTGCTTAATGCGGCACCATTCTATGATCTTTCAACGTTGAGCAATCTCAGCGCGATGCAATTGGCGCCTGCAATCGGAGGCAAAGCGAAGAATCTGGTCTATTTGATCAATGGGAAATTGCAAGTTCCGTATGCAGTCGTTTTCCCTGCGCAAAATACTTTCAAACACAGGGAATACACTGAAAGTGCTGAATTCATCGATTCCGTCAGGCTGGCAGTTCAGAACATAGAGAGAGCCACAGGACTGGTATATGGAGATCCACAGCGCCCGCTTTTTCTGTCGGTTAGAAGCGGTTCATATATGTCGATGCCTGGGATATTATCATCGATATTATATTGCGGCATGAATGCAAATACTCTGGATGGATTTATATCCTTCTATGGCGACCCACTCCTTGCACTTGATTCTTACAGAAGATTTATTGATCATTATGCAAAAGTGGTAGTCGGTATGGATGATGAAATATTCGGCAAAATAAATTCTGATATGCTCAAACGGCGTTCTGCTTCAAAAATGACTGATCTGTCATCTGATGACATGTCTGACATAATCACCTTATACATGAAAGAAATTACTGCAAGAGGGCTGACTGTTCCGGATGATGTATATATGCAGCTAAGGGAAGCGGTTAATGCCGTATATGGCTCCTGGTATGGAGAGAGAGCTTTGCAATTCAGAAATGCTATGCACATTTCTGAGCACTGGGGTACAGCAGTGATGATCATGCAGATGGTATCAGGAAACCGGCAGGGTTCCGGTGCCTCGGTATTTTTCACCCGCACACCGTCATCTATGGCAAACGGACTATATGGAGATACCAGAGAATCAGCTACCGGAGATGACCTTGTGTATGGCGGGCTGATCAGCCGCCCTTTGTCCAAAGCTCAAGCGATTGATGGACAAAAGAGCCTCGAGGAAACTGACCCGGAGTTATTTGCCATGCATTTGGATCTATCTTATAAGATCGAACGTTCGATGGGCGGCTTGCCTCAGGAAGTAGAGGCTACTTACGTGTTAGATAGTAAAGGGAACAGAACGATTTATGCCCTGCAAACACGCCGTATGGAATCCCATCGAGGGTTTACTAAACATTTTCAGGATATCTGCCTGATGGAATCCAGCATAATAGGACGCGGCATCGGAGTGCACGGCGGAGCTTTGAGTGGTATTGCGACATTTTCGTCATCAACTGAAAAAGTAGACAGCATTAGAAAAAAGACTGGACTTCCAGTAATTATCCTGAGAAAGACATCAAGCACTGATGATGTCTCTCTTATGTCCCACATAGATGGCATTGTCACTTCAACCGGCGGTGCTACATCGCATGCAGCAATCCTGGCCGGCAAATTCGACTTGAGTGCCGTCGTGGGATGTGCTGATATGGAAATACTTGATAATGAAGCTGGACAACAGTTTGCAAGAATCAGTGGCTATATAGTTACAGAAGAAAGCCCTTTAAGTATTGACGGATCGACGGGACTTGTCTATTCGGGAGTCTGCAGCTTCATAACAGAGTCCGACTAGAACATGTTGTTTATTGTCAGATGATCTTAGCGACCTTTTTCAAGGCCGTTTCGTCTTCTGCCAGCCTTGTTACAGAATGATAGTTAACGAAAGTTATCGCCCTGGCCCGGCAAAAATCCCAGCACGTCATGCATTCAATACAGTTTTCTATGCACTTTATCTCCGGCGGCTCGCCTTTTTGTTTAGCAGCCACAATTACAGGATAAGGATTATTATCTCTGGACTGCGGGCAGACCAGGATGCATTCGTTGCAGCTGACACAACGGTCCTTGTCGTGAATTATTGCGAGGTCTTTCTTCATCTGCACCACTCCTTCGTAACTTTGCCGTTGCAGTCAATAGATTCAAATATCCAGCCGCTTTTACCGATTGCATGTGTTGCGCATGACAAACAGGGGTCATATGCGCGCACAATCATCTCAAGCTTGTTCTGCGTACTCTCATCAGGGTCACCTGTCCCTACCAGCTTCATTGCTGTCTCTTTCAGTGCGTCGTTATAACCATAGTTGTTGTGCTGTGTAGCTACGAATATATCAACATTGCTGGCCTTACCTTCCTCATCAAGTTCATAACGATGAACCAGGGTTCCACGCGGTGCCTCTACAACGCCGATACCTATTCCGGCCTTTATCTCAGGCTTCACAAAAATATCCTGCCCTATAATATCCGGATCCCTGAGCAGCTCTTCTGCCCGCTCAAAGGCAAATACCAGTTCGATAAATCTTGCAAAATGATAACAAAGCGTCTTATGCGCCGGTCTGGGCCATTTTGCTCTGAACCATTCCAGTTCCTTCGATGCCATCGGAGTAGGTATCTGGTCAGCTATATTTACTCTCGCCAGTGGACCCACACGGAATCTTTCGCCACTTTTCAGCACCGGGAACTTCATATAACTCCAGTTTTCTATCTTCTCCTCAACGTAGTCAAAATAAGCGGCAGGCTTGAACCTGGCTAGGTCGCTTCCATCCTCCCTGATGACCCTGATATCGCCGTCATAAAATGCAAGGGTACCATTTTCAGTAAGACCGAAATATGATGTCTGTATGTCACCAAGCTCATCTATATAATCAGCATTCTTCTCAAACAGAACGCGCATAAGATGGCTGAGCCAGGCAATAGACGGCTTCATCTCTTCAGCCTGCGCCGACAATATGCCTGCTTCGGCTGAGGACACCGGCAGCACCACGCCTCCGATTCTTGCGCCGATGGGATGCACCGGGCTGCGGCCAACAATGCTGCATATTGCCGTGCCAAAAGAGCGTATTTCAAGGGCTTTCTTCACAGCCTCCTTGTTCGCCTGATACAGCCCTATAACATTGCGCTGTTCAGGCTTGCTATCCCTGGCAGCAAGGTCGGGCAAACTGAGCACTGCCAGTGAAAGCATGTGGCTTTCGATGAATTGACCCATTGTATGTAATTCACGAAGCTTCTTTGCGGTAGGTGTAATCACGGTGCCGAAACAATCCTCTATTGCTTTTATTGACGCAAGGCTGTGCGGCACAGGGCATACCCCGCATATGCGCGATGTCATCGAAGGGAGAGATTCTGCAAGGGCACCTTTGCAGAACTTTTCAAAACCTCTGAATTCCTGTACGCAAAATCTTACATCTGAAAGCTTCCCCTGCTCATCACGTATAAGGGATACCTTTCCGTGGCCCTCAATTCGTGTAACCGGATTTATTGTTATCATTTTGGACATTGGCAGCTCCTTATACCTTTATGCGGTGGATTAATTTAGAGATATGCTCGGAGTCTTTACCGCGCATCTCCGGCACCGATAATGTATAGCTGTAAAACGTATGAAGGGTATCCTTCATCCTGGCTTCGACAGCTGCCACCTTTTCACCAGTAAAGTGGCTGATTCTGCGAGTAAGGTCATAAAGAATACCGTGAGTCGGCTCGACAAAAACTCTGTCAATCGGCCCCCTACAACCCTTGCAAGGCACTCCTGCATGGGTACAGACAGCCCCGCAGCCGCAGCGGCTCACGGAACCCAAGCAGATAAACCCTTGAGAAAGCAGGCATTCTTCCGGATCTGGCATGCTGTCAGCCATTCTCTTTATATCAGCACCAAGATGTTTTTTAACCGTCCTCTTGCACTCCGCGCAGACCGGCAGGTCTACTCTTTTGGGCTTTTGGCCTGAAAGCAGGCTTACTAATGTATTCCGCAGAACGCCAAGAGGAGGAGGACAGCCGGGAATATAGTAGTCAACGTCAACATGAGCGTCTATCGGAGATACGCGTGGTTCCAGCGGTGGAAGGCCTTCAGGCGTAAATTCAGCACCGTAAGCATTAGCCAGCAGTTCAAAGGTTGCAAATGCTGAGCCCATTCCAGATATGCCTCCGAAAGATGCGCACGTTCCCAGGGCAATTAAAATATCAGCCTTTTCACGCAGTTCCTTAAGTTTTTCCAGATTTTCATGATTCCGCACCCCACCTTCAACCAATGCAACAGTGCAGCGCTGGATCTTTTTTTCGTCCATTATGACAGGAGAATATACAAGGGCATTATCAGACAATATATCAAGCAGGTCGGTACCCAGATTGACAAGAGCCATATGGCAACCGCAGCAGGAATCAAGTGGAATCGTTGCGATTTTGACCGGGGCGCTCATTTCATCTCCATAATCTTCTTGCAGGCATTAGGTCCAGCATGCTCTACATGCACATCAACCTTTTTACCAAGGATTTCGCCCATCATGCCGGCAAAAAGCCCATGCGTGATGCGACATATAACCTTATCCTGTTCAACGCCATGAGTCATGCAGACCTGGCGAACAGGACATTCCCTGAATATGAGACGGGCCTTTTTAACATTGCCCTCCTCGAATATATAGTCGGAGGCACCCTCATCTTTCCAGGGGTCAATCTGCCACACACCCTCTTCTGCCTTCATCAGCATCTTCAGGGCAGTTTCAAGGTCGTCGCTTTTGTCTAGCTTTTTCCCCTCTATTTTGCCCAGATCCTTTCCAGTCTGATACATCAGCGCATTGGCAGCCTTCCCGATCAAGGTGTCAGAGGCATGGCCAAGACTAGCCATAATCCTCAACAGTGCACGAATATTATTTCTGTAAACATCGACGTCTTCCGGCATAATTTCCCCCTTCAGCTTAAAGAACCGCTTTGACGACTTCCTATATTATCGCCGAATCTCCAAGGCACTTTAATCGATTTCATAATAGATTGAGCAGCCCTTGAAGTCGCGACAATGCATGCCATGAGAATTCTAATCAAACGTCTTTCGGTCACACATTGACTTCTAAAGCAATGCTTCGATTTGGCTGACGACCTTCTTAAGATATACAAGAAGCAGGCCCAGCTTTGCTTCCGGCCCTGCTATAGCTGTAAGCACGGCATTGTCGCCGGCAGCCATAATCAAGACATAGCCATTCGGGCCTTTGATATAGATCTGATCAAGCATACCCCTGCTAAGTTCGTCGGCCGTTCTCTCTCCTAATCCGAGCATAGCTGCGGTCATCGCTGCGACACGATCTTCCTCTATGTCCGGAGGTAGAGAACTAACAATGATCAAACCATCCATTGATACCAATGCACTAGCTTCCAAGCCCGGGACAGAGCCCTGAGCCTGCCTTAAAAGCGTTTCCAATTGTTCTGCCAATCCAGCTGCCATATCTTCCCTCCTTTAATGCATCTTTATGAAAATTAATAACATCTTATAGCTTTAGGTCGCGATGCTTCAATAAATAATTGGAAATTCATTTATAAATAATTATTATAATTTTTACTCATCAAAATATGTAATTTGCAATAAAATAAAATGCAAAATAAGGTATTATATAAGACATGAGTTCGTGCGATACCAAAATCGCCGAGCACTGGAGTCCCGTAAACTAAAGGAGCTATTCTGATGACATCAACACAGAGAATCCTGAACCTTGGAGACGACCCTGTCGAAGCAAAAACCATCATCTCGGCGCTTGAAGAAGAAGGCGCTGTCTGTGACGTCTTCCAGGTGCACTCCACGGAAGAATTCGTTAGAGCTATTGACCAGGGTGGTTTTGACATAATATTCACAGATTATTCACTCCCTGGTTTTGATGGCCTGACTGCGCGCGCCATTCAGAAAGATAAATCTTCCAAATATACGGTATACGTACATTTCACCGACAGGAAACGAAAATCGCGACCAAAGGCCGGACCAGAGACAGAACAGCAGGGTTAAGATCACCGTTAAGGTAGAGCCGCAAGAATCTAATAATATATATGCCTTACCCGATAGGTTCATAACTTTATATCAATAAGGCTTTTTATGATTTGGTCTTCAGCCTGAAGCGACTTGATATTAGCTTGAATAGATGTCTTTTCTATCATCGTATCAACCATTTCCTTCGCAATATCAACCTCTTCGCCATGTCCTTTATTTACTGTAACCCTGACACCGCCATTGCTGTCTTCATTGATTATTGTGCGGGATGGAGTAAAGCCGCTCGTGTTCATATTAGCGACATTGTTAGCAGTTACATTAAGGCTTGTTCCGTAGGCTGCCACGGCACTAAGAGCGCTGCTGGATATGCTGCCAATAGACACTGTCCCCTCCTAATAAAATGCTTAACGATATTTTATTGATGATTATGCTTTAATAGGTTATTGTCGTCGAATGAAAAAGAAACTTTAGCAGTTGAAATATAGCACCTCCTGAAGAATACTTAGAAAGTAAAGTTCTCAATATATCAGAATGTGTTAAGCAGCATAATCATTCAACAAATTGATTGTGAAGCGGAGGGGTCAGATGCACCAAATTCGGTCCCATTTTTTTTCACAAACAAATATGCTGCGCATTGGCGCTCCAGGTATTAATATGCATTTCGCGATGACAATAACGTCGATTATCTGCCTGTTAAGCCTGCTTTTGCCTTCTGACGCAGCAGCTTTTGTTACCCATGACTACCCGGCAACCTTCATAAATGCGGCAGCGCGGATATACTTCTTATTTGCATGCATACTGATTAGTTGGGCCATGTTTAAAAACAGACTTCAGAAAGAAAAGGGCTGGCGTTACATCTTTCTATCTGTCGTCTGCCTGATGATATGGGATATTGTGGTCTTCGCCGGTCAGATTTCTGCCTCCAGGATCGACGAATCACATTTTATTGGTAGTGATAACGGCTGGGATTACTTCAGAAGAAGCATAGCACTGCATGGCGAGGACTATTTCTATTACATTGCAAGTTTCGACTATCTGATAATAGATACAGCGATGATGCTTTTTTATAAAGGGTTGCGCGAGCATATAGCCATGGAAGAACAGGCATTATCCGCCTCTGTCCTCATCTTGCCGCTCATGCCTGTTTTAGGAGTCTCTATCATAGGTGCAGTAGTATTCGTCATACTTTCTGTGGCGTGCCTGTCGGCAAGTGTAAGACTTTATCGGAACAGCAGGCAAAATATACTCTGGAATTATATGATATGGTTAACTTCGGCTTTCTTACTTTTTTCGATATCACGCTCCGCAGGGCATATTTTGCAGCATATATTGAAAGCTGCCGGTGCAGGCAACATATGGAAACAGATCGAACCAATAAGCGGCAGCATCAACATCATAAGTTTTTTCATTGTAGGTTCCATAAGCATTTTCTTTATACGCATGTACGATATTTACACAGGCATCATGCACGATAAAAAAGAGATCGAGGACATCAACTTCGACCTCACGGAGCTTAATCAGGAACTTGAAGCCATCGTTGCTGAAAGGACCATGAACCTTATGGCGCTGACTGTAGCAGACAAGGTCAGAAATCCGGCGGCTGTTATTGGAATTGTCTGTAAGCGGGTACTCAAAATCAAGGAAGAAGACACTCAGATAAGTTCAGATCTCAAAGACGTGATTGATGAGTGTGAAAAACTTCAAAACGTAGTCGGCGACTTCGAATCACTCCTTAAAACCAGACGGTCTCACTTCACTTATGAAAATCTGAATGATATTGTCAGGGATGTAATGCCGGTTATAGCTAAGGAAGCCGAAGCGAAAGGCGTGCTCATGGCAATACATCTTTCGGAAAACCCAATAAAGATAAATATGCAGAAAAGTCTTTTGAGGGTAGCTATTTTTCACGTGCTCAGAAATGCGGTAGATGCTTCTTCATCCGGCGGAGCTATTCGTATATATACCATGATTGAAGGGGACAATATGGTGCTCACCATAACCGATGCGGGAATGGGCATTAAAGCAAGTGATATGGAAAGAATCTTCGACATCTTCTACAGCACAAAAAGCAAAGGTTTCGGAATGGGACTGCCACTGGTAAAACAGATTGTAAATGAACACCTAGGAGAGGTGAAAGTGGAAAGCGAGGAAAAGAAAGGCACGACATTTAAGATGATATTTCCTTCCAGATGGAAATATGACGTTAAAGTCGCTGTTTCTGGCTAGACCGCTGTTCAATCTCAGTTGTGGATTTCAGATCCAGCTGCTGCAGGTGCAAGTTTTTCACATATTTGGCCGATAATAACCTTAGCTTCTGCAGGATGTTTGATTCGCACGGCTCCGACAATATAATTACCACATTGTTGGGCTCGCACACTGCCATACAAGGGGTCGTCAGCAGACATAGACATAGCGTCAGATACTGCACTTTCAATAACCGCAGCTCCGGATGCCTGAAGATAGTCGCGGTATTGCAGTAGAGACCTTCCGGCAGCATCGGCAGAATCGCCAAGAACAATAAATATCTGAAACTCTCCTTTTCCTGTATAAGCATCTGCCATTAAACCACGTCCAAAAAAAGAATATCCGAGGAGGCTTTTGGCGATATAACGGTGACTTTTCTGCACAATCTGATTAATCTTTAATGCATCAAGCTCAGTGGGCTTGCCTAAGCTAGGGGGAAGTTTTCGTGATATGGCCGTTGCGCAAGCACGTAAAATTTCAAGATTCATATTCAATGTTCCGGAGGCTTGAAGCCTTATAAAGTAACGATCCTGATAAAAAAGAAGCTGGGCAGGCGATATGATGCCTTCAGATCCTATGCTAATTTCTGCATCATCAACTCTCCTGTAATTTGCATAGATGCCGAAGGCATCAAGAACGGAACCCATCTTATAAACGTCGGCTTCAATTGCAACTTTAGGATTGTTTTCATTGACATATCTCGCAGATATGAGGGTTTCGAACCCGTACGGGAAATATATTTCAGCCTCACCATCTATGCGATCGAAAAGATTATCGCGATTATAAATATCAGGCTTCCCATCAATGTTCCACCCTGTAGTGCATGCCGGTAACGGTAACACCTTCAGTAGAGGATAATCTATTGCAGTAACCGGCGCTGCAGTTAATGTCAGCAGAAACAATGTGGCAGCGCTGATTTGAAACCTAAACATCAAGTTCATCCGCAGAGAATATATTTCTTGCCCGAGCCATTCTTGACGCTATGTCCAGACCATTAACGCATCTCGCAACACACGCTCCGTATTTATCCTTAGCTGCACATGCAGTGCATGCATTTGCAGAAAAAGCGCTCGGTATTTCGCGATAAGTGGATAATGCCAATTTACGATTGTTATAAGCTCCTTCAGCATACATCAGGGCGCGACTTACGGCACTGATGTCCACTTTCTCTGTGCATGAACTTTCGCATTTGCCGCAGAACCGGCAGTAGAAGTCCCGGATGCCGGCATTATAGTGTTGCAAAATATTTGCATCAGCATAGGTGAAAGGCATTCCCATCACCGCAATATCCTCCTTCAGCTGAGACAAATCTTTCATGCCCGGAATTGCCGCCGCAACATATTTATTTTGAAGAGCCCACTTGAGGGCTGCCTGATGAGGGCTTATCTCGCCCAATTCTTTTGTTTCATATCCACCGGCCTGGGTCTTCATAGCAATGATCCCTATACCAGCCTTTGCCGCTTTCTCTATTGCCTCAGCCACATCCTTGTCGCTCTTGAAATTATAAGCTACAAGAGCTGTGTCAAAAAATCTATCCTGGTCGTTCACGATGGCGTTCAGCACTTCCGCCTGATTTTTATGAGTAGTAACACCGAAAAATCGGACCTTGCCTTGCTCTCTCAGCCTTATCAGGGCCTCCCTGGTTTCTGCGATGTATACCCGCTGCTTATCGGATAAGTTGTGCAGCTGAATAACATCAATATAGTCCGTACCAAGAGCTTTCAAGCTTGATTCGACGTCTCGCACGATGTCCTCTCTTGCTTGGGATGTGGGTAAAGTCTTAGTAGCAATAGTTACCTTTTCCCGTATGCCTTTTATGGCTCTCCCGACAACGTCCTCATTTTTGCCACCCATATATTTTCTGGCAGTATCGATATAATTGAGCCCGTGATCGACCGCAATCCTGATAACCTCCGGCTCCGGCGTTAGCATCGCCCCGAAGCTAACTACAGTTATCTTCAATCCTGTCTTTCCCAAGGTTCTATAAACCGGCTTGGGAAAAGCAAATTGAGTATTCTCATCTGATGCATACTGCGCGGCATCTGAGATACGATTGCGACAAAGAATGGCAGACGCTGTACTTGCCAATCCAATTTTCAAGAAAGCTCTTCTGTTCAATCCATCCTGCCTGCCCATATTTGCCTCCTTTTGGCAAATAAATCCTGAAAGTGGTTCGTACTGGCGGACAACTCCAAAACTGCTTATAACATTATAGCAAGGAATCATCTATCCAATGCAGTGCCTCCTATGTGCTGATTATTCTTAGTTCACATAGTTGTTGACACTATAATTTATTATGAATTATGTTTATTTATAAGCACACAGCATCGATGGGGGAAAAGAACTATGAATAGACGAGATTTCTTGAAAAAATCTGCTCTAACCGGTGTCGGGCTCTCCATGCCCTCTTCTCTCAATTTGCTCATTAACATATGTGAAGCGGCTCCGTCGAACGACCTAATTGTCGCAACAGGATCCAGGCCTGACAAGATAACACGCGCTGCAGTCGAAGCTCTCGGAGGGATGAAGAAATATATATCCAAGGGCGATGTTGTGGTTGTTAAACCAAATATCGGCTGGGACCGGCTGCCGGAGCACGCAGCCACTACTAACCCGGATGTAGTAGCGACTGTAGTGCAGATGTGCTTTGAAGCCGGTGCAAAAAAAGTGAAGGTCTTTGACCGCACCGTTAACGATCCGCGGAGGTGCTATATTCAGAGCGGAATAATGCAGGCTGCCAAGAATGCCGGGGCAGACGTCAGCTATGTAGATGAGCGCAAATTCAAAGATACTGCTATCAATGGCATCTCCCTGAAGTCATGGCCACTATATGAAGATGTTCTTAATGCAGATAAGGTAATCAACTTGCCGATTGCCAAACACCACGGCCTTTCGAAACTAACCATGTCGTTAAAAAACTGGATGGGTATAATGGGTGGTCAGAGGTCTCAGATACATCAGCGTATTGATGAGAGTCTGGTTGATGTCTCCAGGGCTGTCAGGCCTGTGTTAACGATCCTGGATGCAGTGCGAATACTTACGCGCAACGGCCCGCAGGGCGGCAATCCTGCCGATGTTAAGAGGTTGGATACTGTCATAGCCGGAGTCGACCAGGTTGCAGTCGACTCGTACGGCGCTACGCTTTTCGGGATGAAGGGGAGTGATCTCGGTTATATCAGGATTGCAGATAAGAGCGGCCTCGGAACAATGGATCTCTCAAAAATTAAAGTAAGAAAAATCAGCGCATGACTACATGACTCTATGAGGCGTCTACGCATAATATTTCAAGGCCTCTTCATGCTGCTGTTTTTGTTCCTTTTTTTTCAGACGGAATCCAAAGGGGTCGATGAACTCGGCTATCCGGTAAAGCTGTTTCTAGATTTCGATCCGCTTATTCTCATAACAACTCTCTTTTCAGCTCATACCGTGGCAGTCGCTTTTTATCTGTCGCTTGCAATGATTGTAGTAACTGCTATTTTCGGTAGAATCTTTTGCGGATGGGTTTGCCCTCTGGGCACTTTAAACAACTTGACCGGACTCATGAGAAATAAGAAACATTCTGGTACTATCAAAGGGTGGTATCGTCTTAAATATTATCTTCTGATATTGCTGGTAGTATCTTCTTTATTTACGCTTCAGCTGGTTGGTCTGATGGATCCGCTTTGTCTTGCTATCCGATCTCTGTCACTCAGCGTTAATCCACTTTTCAATAACGCAGTCCGCGCATTTTTCGATTCGCTTTATGATCTGCATGTCAAGTCGATATCCGATCTAACTGAAGCTGTATACGCTGTAATTAAAAACAGTATGCTTTCTTTTGAACAACCCTATTTTAGACAGGGATCCTTCATAGGATTTCTCTTCTTCGGCATACTGGCGCTAAATCTTTATGAAAGCCGCTTCTGGTGTAAATATCTCTGTCCGCTTGGAGCATTTCTTGGAATCATCTCCAGATACTCTCTCCTTGGCAGAAACGTTAGTGAAGGTTGCAATTCATGCGGTCTGTGCTCCGTGAATTGTCAAAGCACCGCTGCATCAGACCATTCCGGCAAATGGAAAAAATCAGAATGCATGATTTGCATGAACTGCGATGATATCTGTCCGCAAAAAGCTGTAAGTTTCGGGTTTAGCATAAGCCAGGCTGCGAAGCCTTTTACTATCGACCTTGGCAGAAGAAGAGTTATGGCTTCTGCAGCAGCCGGATTGCTTAGTGTGCCCCTGATCAGGTCAAATCCTCTGTCAAGAAAAGGTTTTTCTGAGCCAACAGTGATACGCCCTCCGGGCTCATTATCAGAAACCGAGTTTCTGAAAAGGTGCATCAAGTGCGGCGAGTGCATGAAGGTCTGTATCACTAACGGTCTTCAGCCCGCTTTATTTGAAGCTGGAATTGAGGGATTGTGGTCTCCTGTACTGGTACCCAGATTTGGTTATTGCGAATTTCGTTGCACTCTGTGCGGCCAGGTCTGTCCAACAGGAGCAATAAAGAAACTGCCTCTTGAAGAAAAGATGAAAACCAGAATAGGTCTGGCTATGATCGACAAGGGCAGATGCCTGCCCTATGCGCACTCCACTCCTTGCATAGTATGTGAGGAGGTATGCCCGACCCCTAAGAAAGCGATATGGTTCGAACATGTAATTGTGCAGGACAGAGAGGGCAGAAAGATTGCAGTTAAGCAGCCGCGGGTTGATATGAATCTCTGCATAGGGTGCGGAATCTGTGAGACCAAATGCCCCGTGCGCGGAAGGCCGGCTATATATGTCAGCAGCGTAGGTGAAGCGCGCTCCCAAGAGAATCAGCTGCTTTTAAATTGATCGTCGCATTGATGCATCAGTCTGCTGAAAGCTTCGCTCTTGCAGCATCATGACTCTGACTTGCCGATATCGTTCAAGATGTCCCAAGGGGAGCTGTCTACGACAGACTTGAAAATATCAGCATTAAGCCCAAGCTTATTAAGGCAGTCCGAAAGGCTTTCTTGGTCTTGACGCCCGATGGCTTGGCTCGTCCAGAAACCGCATGTTATGATATCAGCTAAACAGACGACATGAGTTAGAACAGAGTCTATTGTCGCATTTTCGGGCCGGTGATGATAGCGGATGGCTTCCGCCAGGTTTTCAGGAATGGACCAAAGATTTGCAAGTTTAGCGCCAACTGCCGGGTGCCCGACTCCCAAGATCTCCAGTTCGGCATTTTCGAGGCTCAACATATCCTCCACCGTCTTGCGGTAAAACAGCGGATATCGATTTGCTACGAAATGGTCAAGAACGATCTTACCAATGTCATGCAAAAGCCCAGCTGTGTATGCGACTAATGGATTGCACAACCCGGTTCTCCGCGCAAGATTGTCAGCGATCAATGCGGTGCCAATAGCGTGATGAAACAGTCTTCCCTTTACAGTTGAGTATACTCTCTCGCATTCAGGATAACAGCCTTGAACAACAGAAGAAAGTATCATAGCCAGCAAAGTTTTTTCACCCAGGACCATAAGTGCCTCATCAATTGAGTCTATAGGAGCCTTGCGGCCGCACAGTGCTGAGTTGCATAAGTTCAACACTTTGGCAGTAATAATCTGGTCCTGACGCACTTCGGCAGCCACATCCTGAAGGTTGTAACTGCTGTCAGCCGTCATTCTCATTATCTTGAGAGCAATTTGGGGGATCGGCCTAACTCCGGCTATAGCACGAGCGATCTCCTCTTCGCCCGGCTTCTCAATATCAATAACATAATGTTGCGGCGGATTGACCAACGGACTTATTTCATGCTCCAATGTATCAAGATCTAAACTAAGAATCATGCCGTGCATACCGCCGGTTTCAGATTCCCTGATCGTTACATTCTCACTGAAAAGAATACACGTAACTACATTTGAAATGCGCCCGCCAATATCAAGATCCAGGTCTCTTCCGGAAATACTGCCTATCAACGCACCACCAGCTACAACCGCCTCAAGCCGTTTAATATCGGCACCTATTCTACAAAGCTGTTCGATAAATAGTGGAAGCGCTGTGGAGGCATAGCTTTCAGGGCGTATAGGATTTTTGGGGTCAGTTGGCGCAGGAAGCAGAATGTGCGCAAGTCCGCCGACACCAGCGGCCCGATCCACAAGAACCACGCCTACGCAGGTGCCCAGTATCGCTGTAAGGACAGTCTTCTTCCTTCGGCTTACAGAAAACGTTCCGGAACTTATATATCGCATCTCATTTACAGGCATTGATCAATTATTTCGTTAGATATTGGAATCAAGCAAGGTTCGGACTGTCTTGAGCAATACTGCCGGAGAAAAGGGCTTAAGGAGAAATCTTACATAGAATTCATCAATGCCCTTCTCTCTTACAAAGTCTTCTGAGTAACCTGTCACTATTATCGCCTTAACAGCGGGGACCATATTCCTGATCTCCTCGTATGCATCTTTTCCACTCATTTTAGGCATGACTCCATCAAGGATTATGAGCTGTATACTTTCACTATGCTCCCTGTATTTTGCTACCGCATCAGCACCATCTACTGCATCAATAACAGTATAACCATGATCATTCAGGACAGTTATCGTCAGTTCTCTAAGATCGGTATCGTCCTCAGCAAGTAAGATTGTTTCGGTACCACCGCTTACAGTGACTTTATCATCAGTCTCAACCGCATGGTCGGCAACGCCCTTATAGAATGGGAAATAGACCTTAAACGTTGAACCCTAACCCAATTCGCTATATGCTTCAATATAACCATCGTGCTGCTTGACGATACCATATGCCGTAGAAAGCCCAAGACCAGTGCCTTTTCCAGGATCTTTCGTCGTAAAGAATGGCTCGAAAATTCTCTCTTTTATTCTTTGATCCATTCCTTCTCCGGTATCAGAAACCATCAAAAGCGCATATCTTCCCGCCCTGCCATAGCCATGCAATGCCATAAATCCTTCGTCAATGCTCAACATTTCAGTTCTGACAGATATGCGACCGCCATTCGGCATGGCATCTCTGGCATTGGTTACAAGATTCATAAGAATTTGCATATCTTGCAAATAGAAATCTTGCATTTTCTGCGTTGACGCCGGATAAGCAAGAATGATCTTTTCTGATAATGGCCACAAAGATTGTTTTGAATGCTATTCTGGGATTTCGCAGTTGCACGAGACTGAAGACTCAATGAAGTTAATCTTGTAAAATCTTACTTTCACATTGATCTTGCACTAAGAACAACGAAAAATATAACCAGACAATCATGCCAATTATCAGTTATGTTACCCTTTCGCCAATGAGCTTTCCCAACATGTATAAATGGCGCTTTTCTTCAATAATGATGCTGTCAAAGACTTTTTTAGCATCTTCGTTACTGATTCTTTGATAGATTTTGATATAAAGATCTATTGCATTGGTTTCCAATTGCATCGATAGTTCCAGCATATCGAGAAGGAACAAACCTCGCTGTTTAATGAAGTTAATTGCGTCATCAATCCTTACGCCGCTTTCCATGACTCCGTTTAGAGTTTCTCTCCCTTTGATATCTTCGCCAAGGTCTTTTCCGCTTACTGCCTTGTATGCCTTAAATATATTCATCTTATGCCTTGCTTCAGACTCAGCAAGATCAGCGAAAATGCTTCTTGCCTGAACGTCTCGTGTCAGCTCTATTAGAGTTGAATAAAACTTGTAGCTGCCTTCTTCAAGCGCAAGTGCAAGTGATGTTAACTCTTCTGCTGTTTCTCTTCCATTTAGCAGGTACAACCCTTCATCGTAGCTCCCAGTTGCGACCTGACCATTCCATGCAGTTATACCACCGACCAGATTATAAACTTTAGAAAAGCCGCTGCCCTGCAAAATGCCGGCCGCTGCACGGCTCCGGTTGCCGCTCCTGCAATAAACCATCACAGGCTTCGCATGATCGAGTTGTCCAATATTATCTATCAAGGTTGCAAGCGGTATGAGGACAGCACCCGGCAGATGACCCTTGATGTACTCCTCGGGTTGGCGTACATCAAGGAAAATAAATGCGGATTCTTTGCCGGCAAGCCAATCCTTTGCCCTGTCGACCCTCAAGTCTTGAATTGACTCACTACCACCCATATTTTCCACAAATTCCTCCCTTGATATCCTATCAATAATATTCAGGGCGGCTCATTTCTCCTATGGTTAAGGAGAATATCATGCCGGTCTTTATCTGACCTGTTATCGTGCTTCTAATGTTATCAATATATAAATGCATCGGTTCAGCGGAGGCGATGGCCGCCCGCTGGAACCGGAGCGTTAGTTGAGCATTCTAAAACTGCCCTGCCAGATGCCCTCAGAAACGTTTTTGCAATACTCAGGCGATGTCGAAACGATCGAGGTTCATGACTTTATTCCAGGCCGCCACAAAGTCCTGGACAAACTTCTTCTGCGCATCTGCGCTTCCGTAGACCTCGGCCACGGCTCTGAGTTGTGAGTTCGAGCCGAAGATGAGATCGACACGCGTGGCTGTCCACTTCAGTTCACCGGTCTTGCGGTCGCGACCCTCGAACAAGTCCTTGTCTTCTGAGGTTGCCCTCCATGTTGTCCTCATGTCGAGCAGATTCACGAAGAAGTCGTTGGTGAGCGTATCCGGCCGCTTGGTGAAGACGCCGTGTGGTGACTGTCCGAAGTTGGCATTCAAGACGCGCATGCCGCCAATGAGAACCGTCATCTCAGGAGCGGTCAGCGTCAGCAGTTGTGCTCGATCAATAAGCAGTTCCTCTGCCGACACGGCGTACTTGGTTTTCTGGTAATTACGGAACCCGTCCGCCTTAGGCTCGAGTACAACGAACGACTTCACATCGGTTTGTTCCAGCGATGCATCGGTACGACCAGGAGTGAAAGGAACCGTCAGCTTATAACCGGCGTTCTTCGCAGCCTGATCAACACCCGCGCATCCGCCCAGGACAATCAAGTCGGCGAGCGAAACCCTCTTATTGCCGGACTGCGAGCTGTTGAAGTCTTTTTGTATTTCCTCAAGGGTCTGCAGCACAGTTTTAAGTTGATCGGGCTGGTTGACTTCCCAATCCTTCTGCGGGGCAAATCGAATGCGCGCTCCGTTGGCTCCGCCGCGCTTATCTGAACCGCGGAACGTGGATGCCGACGCCCAGGCGGTTGAAACCAGTTGGGAGATCGACAGGCGCGAAGCAAAGATCTTGTCTTTGAGGTCTTTGATGTCTTTAGCGTTGATCAGCTTATGATCGACTGCCGGTACAGGATCTTGCCAGAGCAGGTCCTCCTTCGGGACCTCAGGACCAAGATAGCGTGAACGCGGCCCCATATCGCGGTGGGTCAGTTTGAACCACGCACGGGCAAAGGCATCCGCAAGCTTCTCAGGGTTCTGAAGGTAGCGCCGCGCAATAGGTTCATAGATCGGATCGAAGCGCAACGAGAGGTCAGCCGTTGTCATCATGGGTCGGTGCTTCTTCGAAGGATTGTGTGCATCAACCACCATGTCCTCTTCGGCCACGTCCCTGGCCAGCCATTGATTCGCTCCGGCAGGACTTTTTGTCAATTCCCACTCGTATTTGAACAGCACTTTTAGATAGCCCATGTCCCATTTCGTCGGATTGGGCTTCCAGGCGCCCTCTATGCCGCTGCCGATTGTATCGCCGCCCTTGCCGCTGCCGAAGCTGCTCTTCCAGCCGAGGCCCTGTTCTTCGATTGGGGCCGCTTCAGGTTCAGGTCCAACATGGGTTGCAGGGCCGGCTCCATGGGATTTACCGAAGGTGTGGCCGCCTGCGACGAGTGCGACGGTCTCTTCGTCGTTCATCGCCATGCGAGCGAAGGTTTCCCGAACATCAAGGCCCGATGCAACCGGATCCGGGTTGCCGTTCGGCCCCTCTGGGTTCACATAAATCAGGCCCATCTGCACGGCCGCGAGCTGGTTCTCCAAGTCTCGATTGCCGGAGTAACGTTTGTCGCCAAGCCACTTGTCCTCGCTGCCCCAATAAATATCCTCTTCCGGCTCCCAGATGTC